>Ga0181568_10003094_pt1 | contig 15035 bp, 24 predicted proteins | sample 101ome_20_FD_133758 | JGI IMG/M metagenome (GOLD analysis project Ga0181568, IMG submission 133758) | Coastal salt marsh microbial communities from the Groves Creek Marsh, Skidaway Island, Georgia - 101404AT metaG (megahit assembly) | ecosystem: Environmental > Aquatic > Marine > Intertidal... | reverse complement strand
TGTTTGGCAGATATAATTGATTTAGTTGAGGGTAACATTATTGATAAAACCGATAGAGATATTTTTATGTCTTGGATAAAAAACCTCAATAAGCCTAACAAGGTTAGAATAGTAGCAAATAAATTGAATGTACCTCCTAATCTAGTGTCATCGAGCATAAAGAATACAAAAAATATTCTTCGTGAAATTGTTAAAAACGATGAATAAAAATGACAATGAATTATACCTGAAATGTACGCATTGTAAGGTAGATAAGCATTATGATGAGTTTAATAAAGCCGGTTGGGGCAGATTAGCACCAGACGGTACAAAGCGTCATCAATTATGTAAGCGATGTAAAAAATATAAACATCAACTTTCTAATCCTGTCAGAGTTCATGTTGGAGGCAAATTTATATCTCCAAACAATAAAAACCATCCATTTAATGAAGAATATAAAAAAAATGGATATAAAGGCGTTTTTGATGCGATGGGTTTAGAGTTTCCTGAATTTGATATAAATTCAGAACCTCCAAAAACCTTAGCCTCAAATACATGTAACGAATGGTTAGATTATTTAAAGATATTAGAAAACAATAGAGAGATAAGATTAGGAAAGTATCAGGTTGATGCTTTACACAACGGCATTGTTTATGAATTTTATGGTACATTCTATCATGCTGACCCAAGATTTTATAAAGCTGATTCTAAAATATTTAGAAGAACAGCTAAACAGGTTTGGCAAAAAGACAATACCAGAGAAAATTATATATTAGAAAATTATCCGATGATAGTTTTATGGGAACATGATTGGAGATTATTTTTAAATGGAACTGAAAAACAATTAAAAACATCCTTAAAATTTAAGTGGAGTAATGGTCAAGTAAAATGAATGCAAAAAAATATTATATTGTGGATTGGGAAGCAGAAAAGGAAATAGGCGTTAAAGCAAGATTTTTAACTATTGCTCCTGATCCTATAACAGCCTGCGCTTTTGCTATTCATTTTAAATTTGATACGGCTATGATTAATGGTTCGTATAGAGTTTCAGAAAAAGGCTATGAAATACACGAAGATGATATATTTATTGAATCAAATCAAGTAAATGAGGTGTATTTAGGACTATATGAAAATAACTACTTTAAAGACAAAGGAGATACTTAATGTATAAATTAACAGTTAAAAAAGATGATCGTGTAAAAAATATCAACGTAATGCTGATAGCAGAACCTTATTTTAACATAAATATTGCCAACGAAACGGATGACCGAGTATGGGAAATTCCTGTTGTTTTGGGCAAAGAAATTCGAGTTGATGTTGCTTATGGAAAATATGATAAGGAATCATACGTTGCAAATGTAGAAGAATTTTCTGGTGTAGTATTCTCTGGAAAATATTTTGATTTAGAAGGAACGTTTGAAACTGAGCCTAAGCCTGTAGTTGATCCTAAACCTGTGGTTGAGCCTGAGCCTGTCGTTGAGCCTGAGCCTGTAGATGAAGATTTAGAACTTGGGACTTCTTGGGATGATGAATGATAAAAAAGGCAAAGATACATTCTGTAATACTTAATTACAAATGTCCTAATTGCTTTTTAGCATTTCAATTAAAGGACATTCCAAAAGAGAGACTAAGGTATAAATGTGGTTCTTGTTGGGAGCAATTAATAATTGATCCCTTTGTATCACATGAGGATAGTATTAAAAATAATAATGTTAAGCAGGCTATCGCGTCTTTAGTCTCTTTGGGATGGACTAAAAAAGATTCAAAATCTATGGTTGAGTCCATAGATGTAAAAGGAAAAACTAAGAAAGAAATAATACTATTAGCTTTACAAAAGGTAAACGATGACAGTAAGACCAAAATATTTTAATGATATTATTGGGCAGGAAAAGGTTAAGGAAGCATTATCAATAGCTATAAAATCTGCTCAAGCCAGAGGCGATGCTTTAGGGCATGTTCTAATTGATGCACCTCCTGGCCTGGGTAAAACTACATTTAGCATGGCTATTAGTAATGAAATCGGAGCTAAAACAAAACAAATACTTGGAGGTAATATAAAAAGTTTCAAAGATATATTGCCTGTTATAGCAAATATTAAAAAGAATGAAGTATTATTCATAGATGAGATACATAGACTTAGTAAAAAAACAACTGAATCCTTATATACTGTACTAGAAGATTTTAGAATTGACATACCTTCTGAAAACGAGAAGGGAGAAAAAGAGATTTTATCTATTGATCTTCCCAAGTTTACAGTTATAGGTGCAACTACGGAGGCAGGAAAACTGCCTCAACCCTTTAGAGATAGATTTAAATTAAAATTTAGCTTGGAATTGTATGATCCAATTTCAATCGCTAAAATAATTAAGCATAATTGTAATGAGCTTTCTATATCTATGACAGATGAAGCAATAATCAGATTGGCAAGAGCAAGTCGTGGAACTCCTAGAATCGCAAATGCGCTCCTTGAATGGGTACGCGACTACAGTATCGCAAAGAGCATAAAAAACGTCACAGCGGACGATCTGAAAGCCTCTCTGACAATGAGAGGTATAGGTATGGATGGTTCTACTGAGAATGATAGAAGATATATGAGTTTCTTAAAAAAGATAGGAAAACCTGTTGGAATATCAACATTGGAATCTGCATTAAACATTGATAGAGAAACTATTGAGTCTGTTATAGAACCGTTTTTACTTAGGTTGAATTTGATTTGTAAGTCGTCTAAAGGGAGAATAGCTTTATGAGCGTAGTCGTTGCTGAAATTAGAGATTCTTGGGAAATAGGAGAAATAGTTGAATTGCATGGTCGTCAGTATGAAATTATAGAAATTGACGAACTAAATCAACTTGCTGTATTAGAATCTACAGATGATGATTAGGGTAACAAAGAAGCATATTAGACTTGGAAAACCAGAAAAGGGAAAATGTCCTTTGTCTTTGGCTTTTCAAGATTCTCTGGATCTTCCAGAAAGACTAATATATGTTTCACCTCTTTGTATTACTGTACGAAATTACAGCGGTATCATTGTATATAATAGTCAGATGCCTTATGTGGCACGCGACTTTTATAGAGAATATTTTGATTATTTCTTTAATATAGAGAAATTTTATAGATTACCAAAACCTATTTCTTTTGAGATAGGAATTGTTGATTTTATGGAACTTGGCGAATGGGATCAGTTAGAGAGTGTTTGTAATCAAATTAAAGATTGGGGATAAAAACGTGCAAGTTAAATTAAAACGTGGTCAAAAACTTTGTAAAAAATGTGGTTCTGTCAATGCCGCAAGAAGTAGAAAATGTAAATATTGCTCTAATGATTTTATTTCAAAAAACATTCCTATTAAAAATGAAATAACAGACTGGAGAAATATTGAAATAGGATCATATATTAAAGTTATACAAGGCACTGGTCCTTATTTTGTATGTACTAAAGATTCAGAAGATACAAAAATGGGTGAAAAAATCTGCATGGGAGATACTGGTGTATTTAAAATAGTTGGGAAAGATCAAAATGGATTGAAAGTAAACGGTGCTTTAAACAAAAATGCAGGGTTTTCATATTTATATATGGGATTACCAAAAAAATCTGAAAATACTGGAATTTATTGGGAACCATATAGAATAAAAAAAGTAAAATTTAAAGGTAGAAGATAATGGCAAATACAACTTCAACATTAACATCAAAAATAGGCTATCAGATACGAGATGTAAACGCTTCTGAGAGCAGTTTTATAAATACCACCAAGATACTCTACTCTGGTATCGGAAGTGGTCAGGCAGACTATGGTGTTTACAATCAGGTAGATTTAGGTATTGGTGAAAAACTTTATCTAGATATGCAGTCTTTGCCAAAACCTTTATTTGATTTGAATCCAACTGTAAATTTCCAAAAAGTAAAGGCTATAGGCATATACAATGAAGCAACTCAGACTGGTACAGATATTCTGGTAAGAGCCACTGGAAATGGTCTTACAGAAATTTTCAATGGAGGAAGCGGAAATGTAAGGGTAAAAGCGTATGGTGTTTATCAATACTGGGACGTTATTTCTGGCGTTACTGTTGATTCGAGCAATAAGGATTTGTCAATCACAAACGCTGGCACATCAGGTTGTACTATAAGTTATGCAATAATTGGAGTTACAGGTGCATAGTCTAGTGGTTTATAGGACACGCGAGTTTAGGAAAATAATAAATGAATGTATTATGGATTTCGGATTTTTCAGTTAATGAAAATCCTGGCGGCGCACAAAGAACAGATGATTTTATAATTAATTTTGGAAAAAGTCTAGGGTATAATATAAATCATTTTATTTATAATTCTCCGCTAGACTTAATTGCAAATAAACAATACGATATGATAGTTACTGGATATATGCACAACATATTATCCAGGCCAGATGTTAAAAATATATGGGATTTTATTACATCTCATAAAAATCATGTAAAATTTGAGCATGACTCTAGCTCTTATCTATCTCCAGATCAAAGAGTTATGCTACATGGTTCTGCTAAAAAAAGAATATTTTTATCTAAATATCATTACCAAGAATTTGTAAGACAATATAATTATCCAATTAGTTTTGATAAAATAAATATTGTTCCTTCTCCTATTGATGATTCTAGATTTCACAATTATAATCTAGAGCGTGAAGATAAAACTTTGTACGCTGGGTTCATTCATACCCTAAAAGGTGTGCAAAATTTATTTTCACAAATCATAAACAATCCATCCAGACAATTTGTTGTGGCAGGATGGACTTCTCATCAGTCGTTTGAAGATATAATTCATTCATTCAAAAATGTAGAGTTCATAGGAAAGAAATCTCATTCTGAAATGCCAGGATTATTTAACAAATATACAGAACTTTTCTATCATCCTGTAGGTTTTGAGCCATTTTGTAGAACAATAGCAGAAGCAGCATTTTGTGGAATAAAATTGAATTGCTCTGAAAATATAGGAGCAGTTCATGACATTAAACAATATGGTATAGAAGAAGTAAAAAATAGATGTAAGAACTCTCCACAACTTTTTTGGAACACAGTCGTATGATAACAGCTATACTTAATTGTTATAGACGACCGCAAAATTTAGTTCCTCAAATTAAAGCAATTATTAATCAAACGGTTCGTCCAACAGAAATATGGATATGGAAAAATTATCATCCAGATCAAAATAATTTTGACTGGGATGGTTTTGGTTTATATGCAGAACAAGCCGGAATAAGAATTATTGAATCTAATTATAATTGGAAATATTGTGGAAGATTTGCTGCTGCTTGTTTAGTAGATACAGAATATACTGCTATTTTCGATGATGATACGATTCCCGGTTCTAGATGGTTTGAGAACTGTCTGGAATCTTATAATGATCGTAATGGAATTTACGGCGGCGTTGGAGTCTGCCTGAATCAAGAAACGTCTTATCAACCAAACACTCGATATGGATGGGTTTCTGGAAATCAGAATACAGTTGAAGTTGATCTGGTAGGTCATGCTTGGTTCTTCCCTTCTGACTACATTAAATATATGTGGATGGAAAAGCCTATGTGGGCAAATGGAGAAGATATGCACTTCTCTGCCATGTGTCAAATACATGGTAATATTAAAACATATGTGCCTCCGCACCCCGTTGATAATAAAGATATTTGGAGTTCATTACATGGACAACAGTTAGGTGTTGATGAAGTTGCTAGTTCTGCTGTCAGGAATCATAAGCAATTTTACAAAGAAAGAAATGAATGCGTACAAAGACTTGTTGGTTTAGGCTGGAAAATATGGAAGAATAGTTAATATGAAAGTTTGTTTTTATATTGTTGATACATATGAAGATGTTGAAAAAAGTAAACTTAGGCATAAAGTCCCAGAAGATTGGGAATATATAACTAATAAACAAACATTAGAATATACAAAACGCTGGGGTTTTGATATTAAAATTATCAACAATGATGATCCTATATGTAAAACTATAAATAAATATTATGATAAATATGTTAGAAATGATGAAATAGATAATATGATAGCATTTCCACAAAGAAGTTTAGATGATGGAGTTTATCATAAAGAGACATTAAAGAAAGCAGTTAGATGGATAAGATTTTTAGAGTCTGATTATGATATAGGAGTATTTTTTGACCAAGACATATTGATAATGGATCAGTCTAGAAATTTTTTAGAAGAAATAAACAATAAATGTCTATATCTTAAAACTGATTATGTTTGGCATGATGACGGACCTTCTGATTATTGTGGTAAAGATAAAATTCCTGCACAGTGGAATTGGTTTTCAATGATGCTGGCGAATGATATTAATAGAAGTCAAAAAAGTCAGTTTTTAATACCAAGTACAGGATTTATGATTGGAAACAAGCAGAATATCGGTCAAATATTAAATTTTGTAGAGCTTTCTGGTTTTCAATTTTGGAGAGAAGAAGGTTTTAAAAACATGCAAGAATATATAATTGAAATACATAAAAATAGGCCAATAAGAACCTCATTACCAAGTTATTATTTCCACTTAATTAATGATGAAGAAATACTATTACACGTTCTAAACAAATATGTTCTTGATTCTAATATAGTGAACTCGCATCCAAGTTTGTGTTCTGATTTCGATATTTCTCTTGATTCATTACAAATGGCTTTAAACACACATGCTAGGATGACTGGGTATTTAGATTTTATTAAATCAACTAAGCCAATATTTTGGCACTTGATAGGAGAAGAACGTAAAGGCTGGATTAAATATCTTGGTGAATATTATGAGAAATAATATTTTATATACTGGAGGAACATTTGATATTCTCCACTATGGGCATTTAAAGTTTTTAAAACAATGTAGACTTATATCAGATAATGTGATTGTTTCTTTAAATAACGACTCTTTTATTGAAAAATATAAAGGGGTTAAACCAGTCATGTCTTATAAAGAAAGATATGATTCTCTTAGTCATTGTCAATATGTAGATGAAATAATAGAAAATAAATATGACTCTGACAGTAAAAGACTAATTGAAGAAATCATGCCTAACATAATAGCTATTGGAACTGATTGGGCAGGGAAAGATTATTATCGTCAAATGGGGTTTACTCAAGAATGGTTAGATGAAAAAGAAATAGTATTAGTTTATCTTCCATATGGAGATACAGGAATAAGTACAACTGAAATAAAGAAAAGAATTAAAAAATGTTATTAATAGCTTTTGGAACCAGACCAGAATGGATTAAAATTAAACCTGTGGTGCAAGCCATAGAAGGAAAAATTCCATATAAATTATTATTTACTGGTCAGCATAGTAGTCTAGTAGATGAAGTGGCACGCGAGTTTACACATATCACACTTGAAATAGAAGATATATGTGATATGAGACTTGATTCTATTGTTGCCTCAATTCTAAAACAAATTCCTTCTGACATGTATGGTGCTACTCATGTTATGGTTCAGGGTGATACAACAACTGTCTTTGCTGTAGCTTTAGCAGCGTTTCATAGACAGATACCAGTAATTCACCTAGAAGCAGGTTTGAGAACTTGGGATAATAAACAACCATATCCAGAAGAATTTAACAGGCAAGCAGTTAGTGGAATGGCAGACATTCATCTTTGTCCAACTAAATTCGCCATGAAAAATCTAATTAATGAAGGTAAGCATCATAATTCAGAGATATATGTAGTTGGGAATACTGCTCTAGACAACCTTGTAAATCAACCAGTAAACGAAGAAATACATATACTATGTACTTTACACAGGCGAGAAAATCATGAGCAAATCCGCAAGTGGTTTAAAGCTATTGATTTATTAGCAGAACAGTATCCTGAATTTAAATGGGTTTTACCTATACATCCAAATCCGAATGTGTTAAAATATAAAAATGTTTTAAACCATGTAGAAGTAGTAGATCCTTTACCTCATCATTATTTGTTAAAAATACTTAAAAGCTCTAGATTGGTTATTACAGACAGTGGAGGAATACAAGAAGAAGCTGCATTTTTTAAAAAGCCATGTATAGTTTGTAGAAATAAAACTGAAAGACAAGAAGGAATTGGTGAATTTTCTTGGTTATGTAAAAGACCTAGAGAATTAACAGATTTATTTCATATGTTAAAAGACTATAATATTGATGAGTCGCTACCATGTCCGTATGGGGATGGAAATGCAGGTGAAAAAATATTAGAAATATTAAAAGGTGTTGTAAAATGAATATTACTGTCGTTGGTGGAGCAGGATATGCAGGTTCTGTTCTATGTCCAATTTTATCGAAACAGCATAATGTCAAAGTGCTTGATGCCTTTTGGTTTTGGGAAAGCGAAGAAGATTATTTAAAATTATTTGAAGATGATAGTAAAGTTTGTTTGGCTAAATGCGATATAAGAGATGCAGATAGTATTCATAATCATTTAATAGGTTCTGATGCTGTAATTAATTTAGCATGTATATCAAATGATATTAGCTCAGACTTAGATCCTAAATTTACGCATGATGTTAGTTATAATGGAGTCATGAATGTAATTCAAAGTTGCGAAAGACTTTATATTAAAAGATTAATACAGGTATCTTCTGGAAGTGTGTATGGAGTCAAAGAAAAACCAGTAAGAGAAGATACATATCCAGAACCAATAACTCAATATGCTGTAATTAAAATGGAAATTGACCATTACCTACAGTATTTAATGAAGCGAGGCGGTTATGATATAACAATATTAAGACCAGCTACTCTTTATGGCAGATCGCCTAGACAAAGACTAGATCTTATGCTAAATATTTTTGCCGATAAGGTAACAAATAATCAACCAATAGTTGTGCATGGAGGTAGTCAAAGTAGACCTGCATTGCATGTAAAAGATTTTAGTAATTCTATTGTTGATATTTTATCTAATCAGAGGTCGTATAATCAAATTTATAATGTGTCTAAGGAGGCTATGACAGTTTTAGAGTATGCTAAAATATTTGAAAAGATGTACGGTTCTGAAATAGTTATTGAAGATGTTAATGACGCTAGATCTTGGAGAACAGATTCAGAAAAAATTTATCGTGAGTTAGGAATTATTCATAGAACTCAACTTGAATCAGGAGTTAAAGATTTAGTTGATGATTTTAAAATAAACAATGTTAATAGAGATTACTCTGTAAATATGGAAGTAGTAAAGAGGTTATTATGTCGCTAACAATACCTCCTGATAAAACTTTTGAAGGAGATTTTTATTGTATAAATAAAATGCTGAAAGAAGGAGAAAACTTTTCTTTTTCAAGATTCTCTGATGGCGAAGTATTTATGATGCAGGGTCAAGAGATAGTTATGGCGGCAAATCATTGTAAGGTTAAAGGGCAAGTTCATAGAATGACTTATGCAGAAGATGACCATAAGCATTTTAATCCTGCCCAGCATGAGTTTTACAGGCAAAAGTTAGTTGATGCGTTTGTTCATCGTCAGCATAACTATATTAAAGGTATTAGCTGTAGATGTTGTATAGGCCAGAAAGACTTTGAATGGCAATTAGATTTAATTAAACAGGGATATGATGATATAGATCAGAAGCACCTGAGTTGGTCTAACTTGATAATCAATGCAAACTACTTTAGATTCATTAATGAAATGACTCCTGTATTTAAAACAAAAAAAATTGTAATGATAGTTAACAAAAATGCTTCGCTTTCAGAATTAGGATTTAATATTATAAAAGATTTTAGGATTGGTAAAAATTGCATAGTAAATGATTATGATTTAATTAATACTATTGAAGAATGGGTTGGACAAAATGATATTAAAAATCATTTGTTTTTGTTCGCAGCTTCAAGTCTTAGTAATATGGCAATTCATAGACTTTATAGCAAATATCCTGAAAATACATATATGGATATTGGCTCAAGTTTAAATCCATTTATGCCTGGAATTGGAAGCAGAAGAAATTATATGAATCAAATTAATTCTAGGAGGATAACGTATCCAATATGTATATGGTAAAATGTGAAGAAAAATATTGGCCTTTTGTTCTAAAATTAAGAAATCAATTCAGAGAATTTTTCTTTAGTCAAAGTATTATTACTGATGAACAACACCAAAAATTTATGGAAAAATGGTCTAAAAATTATTTTATATGCATTTCTGATGATGGTGAATCACCTTTGGGATGGGTAGGGGTGGTAGATAATGATATTCGTATTGCAGTTTCTAAAAAATTTCAAAGTCAGGGGGTTGGTAAGTTTATGCTAGAATCAATCAAGGATTTATACCCAGATGCGACTGCACAGATTTTAGCTGAAAATATTTCGAGTATAAGACTATTTGAATCCGCAAAAATTCCATTGGAGATTATAGAATGACGCTTCCTATGCAAAACAATCCTGACGCTTGGCTTGCAAAGATTCTGGCAAGCACCAGAGCATATCAAGTACAGAGATATATTCAGCACGCAAAAACATGTGTGGATATTGGGGCAAATGTTGGAGGATTCATCATTAATTATCACAAACTGTTTGATAAAATTTATGCTGTTGAGGCTTCTGAAAATAATGCTTTTCTCTGTAAGCAAAACATAGAGAAATATGGAGTAGGTAACGCTGAAATAACTAGAGCAGCGGCAGGCAAGGCAGATGGCGAAACACTTGTGCTTAGGATGTATGATAACAAAGCAGGCAATCAAGATTGTGGAAACTTTGGAGTAACTGGATTTGCATACGAAGAAAGCGGACATGGCTGGAACCCTACCGAGTATGACGAGGAAGTTCAATCAGTATGTTTAGAATCAATCATTGAAAAGGTTGGTCCGATAAATTGCTTAAAGGTAGACATTGAAGGTGGTGAGTACGATTTCCTTTATGGCAAGGATCTTTCTGAGGTAGATTATATCTTTATGGAGATCCATAATTTCTTGGTAAAATTAAACCAAGGACATGAACTGGTCGATCATATTTGCAAGACGCATGAAATTCTAGTTCCATATAAAGGTGCTTTAGATTCCCACCAAGAACTTGTATTCAGGAGAAAGTAATGCACCCGCCGCATAAAATCGTTGGAATGTTTGAAGAAAATGTAGCTGAATATACAGGAGCTAAATATGCAGTTTCTTGTGATAACTGCACAAATGCAATCAGGATCGCATGTGAAATGTTTGATCCAACAGAAGTGACGATACCTTCAAGAACATATCTTTCTGTTCCTCAATCCATATTACAAGCTGGTCATAAATTAATGTTTGATCATGATATGAATGATTGGACTGGTCTTTATAAGCTAGAAGGATTGCCTATATATGACTCAGCTAAAAGATTTACTTCAGACATGTATATCTCTGGTTCATTAATGTGCTTATCATTTGGAATTAAAAAACCATTGAAACTAGGAAAAGGTGGGATGATTTTAACAGATGATAAATCTTTGTATAAAAAACTTAAACAAAAAAGATGGTCAGGTAGAACAGAAGGTGTTCCAATGGGAGAAGACAATCTTCCATTCTTGGGATATAATTCTTATATAACTCCTGAATGGGCAGCTTGGGGAATGATGATGCTTTCTGTTTATCCTAAACATGCAGAGGATCAGCCAAACGAAGATTATCCAGACTGTTCCAAGTACGAAATATTTAATAACTGGGGATTTTAATGAAAGTTGCACTTTGTTTACATGGATATTTTAACTCACTTACAGATAAAAATTCCCGTGGAGAGGACGGCTATAATCATCTTGTAAAAAGAGTTTATGACAAATTAGATGTTAAGCCAGATGTGTATATTCATAGTTGGGAACCTCATCTTAAAGAAAAGATTTGTAATCTATATAATCCAGTTGGAATTACTTTTGAGCCTCAAATTGATTTTAGTCCAATTATAGAATCTAGAAATCTAAAAGACATTGAAGCTACATCGCCAAGACCACCCCAGTCTGTACTCTCACACTTTTATTCTATTGAAAAGGTTTTTAACCTATGCTATATGAATAATAATGAGTACGATATTATAATCAAAGCTAGATTTGATACAGGTAGAATTAATAGAAATCCAAAAAGAACTCCTGTTCAGTGTATTACATTCGATCCTAATATTAAACCAGCAAGAATCTATATGGCAGACTGGGAAATGTTTGACCAAGGACCAGCAGATATGTGGTTTTATGGTGACAAAAACATCATGAAACCATTTACAGTAATCTGGTCTGATTTAGTTGCGGCATTCTATAAAGACTCTGAATTTCATAATTATGCAAAAAAAATATCAAATAATTATGGCGATCTGTCTAATTCAGTTATATTTTATAAATGGTGGATGGAGATGAAAGGGTTGTGGGAAAGAAAAATTCCTTTGGTTTGTACATATGAATAATTTATCTCTAGCAATTTATTCACATAGTTCATACTATGATTGTTTAATGCCATGTCTTGACAGGTTTAATCGTTACTGCAAATATGAATTTGAACACAAGTTTCTGCTTTTAGATCAAGGAGATAGTTTTGATGGATATGATGTATTAAGATATACGGATACGGAATGTTACACGGCTAGACTTGTAGAAACAGTATCTCAAATACCAACTGATTATTTATTATTTCTTCATGAAGATATGATTCTATATGAAGAAGTAAGTAATATATATATGAATCTAGCTGTAGAAGCAATAATGAAAGACAACATTGATTGTATTAAGCTGATTAAGTGTGATGACAATTTCTTAGAATCACCATATCAAAATAGTAGATTTCTAAAATCTATTCCAACAACTGCTAATCTATTATTTGCTGTACAACCTACTTTATGGAATAAAGAGTCTTATATAAATGTATTGAAAGCGAACCCAGGAAAAAATATTTGGGAATTAGAGGCATCTGGTCAGGGATACGCAAAAGAGAATAAGTATAATTGTCTATATACATATGATAAATTCTTTGATAACAAGCGTGGTAAATACCACTATGACTCTTGCGTTTTTCCTTATATAGCAACAGCAATAGTTAAAGGCAAATGGAACATTACAGATTATCCTAAAGAGATGAGAGAAATCCTTGAAGAATATAAAATTGACCCGAATATTAGAGGGGTAAGATAATGGCGATTAGGCTTCTACTATTAGATGTTGATGGTATTATGACAGATGGAACTAAAACTTATGACATAGACCATAATGTTATCAGTAAGAAATATTGTGATTTAGATTTTACTGCGATTCGTAGATTTATAGCATCTAATGTTTCTGTATTACTTGTCTCTGGTGATTCTTTCAATATTGGAATGTCTAAGAAAAGAAATATACCTCTTGTTATTTCAAAAGATAAAGTAAAAGAACTTCCTAAAATAAGCAAAAGATTTGAAATATCTTATGATGAAATAGCTTTTGTTGGAGATGATCTTTTCGATTATGAAATAATGATGCAGTGTGGATATAGATTTTGCCCAAATAATTCACCTTTAGTTCTTAAAAAAATATGCACTGATGTTATAAATAAACATGGTGGAGATGGTATCGTAGCAGAGCTATATGACATGTGTGTTAAAAGAAAGTGGATAGAACCTGCTCCTTTAAATAATATATCGGAATGGCACTCATGAATGTATTTTTATTAAGTCATGTTTGGATTAAAGACAATCAGAAGTATAAAAGAGATCTGGTTGATCGTGTCGTTGCTCATTATAAATATAACTATCCAGATATTAAAATTATATTAACAGGTCATGGAGTAAGACTTCATGATTCAACTTTGGAAAATTTAGATCATTTTATTTGGCATGATAAAATCATAAGTACAGAAGTTGGAAGGGGTCATCCTCAATGTGTCAGTGAAGGGATTGCAATAGCAAAAAAGATTGGTGCTACGCATATATTTAAAAATAGAGCAGACATGATTGTATGTTGTAAAGAAATATTTAAAAGATGTTTTGATAAAATGGCTATTGAAGATAAAAAAGGAATTGGATTATTTCAACGTGAGTTGCTTCATGATATTACAATTTTTTCTGAAACTGAAATAATGAGACAGGCTTGGGACACATCAAAATGGGACGCAAGCACCCGAGTTGATGGTGTTATAAATTCAAATAATGCACTCATTGCTCATGGTCATGATATTAAATCATCGTTCTACCAAGCGCATCAAAAAGATTTGCCGGTTGCTTTTCTAGATCCTTGGTGGGAAAAGTATTTTAAAACTATGTCGGACAAACAGTTCTTGAATTTTGATTTTGATTGGACTAAACATACCTTCTTTAGCAAATATAGCAGGAGAGCGCAGTCACTATGAAAGATGTGGTATTATATGGAAACCTAACTTATGATAAAGTTTTTTTCAATCGTGGATCGTATAATACTGTTGGAGGTATTGCGAATATCTGGGAATCTCTAAGAAGTTTTGATAGTTCTATATCTGTTGGTGTTCAACCATGTGCTATTGGTGAAGCAATAATTCTTGTTGATGAAGACACTTGCGAAAGGGCATCAAAGCCAAATCTGATTGTAAGATCCTTGCCAGATGTTTCCGTTCCTGCCAAATGGCATCATATTGCATATTTAAATTCTATCAATCACAAGGTTAAAAAAACAATTAAGTTCGTTGAAGAACTAAGCTCTATAGGGGGTATTGTATCAGCGGACATTTGTGATTCACAACCGATTCCGTTTGAGTGTCTGGACAAGATAGATGTTTTATTTGCTGGAGAAGGAGATTTTATTGGCGATCCACAAAAAATCGCAAACAAGGTAAAGAATGTTTTTATATATCATTCACCAATAAAAACCATAGTATACTTTAAGGGAGATAAAGTTGCAAATCTTGAGGTTGAAGAATTTGTAAATAATATAAATGTACTTGGAGCAGGAGATAAATTCGCAGCAAAAATAATTGGACACATAATTAAATATAATGGTTTTAAATTAGATATAGATGCAATAGTAAAATCAATAATAGAGGCTCAAGTAAATTTAAGCAAAGAATTTAAGGAACAAAAATGAATATTATATTACCAATCGCAGGTCGCGCACAAAGATTTTTAGACGATGGTTATCTAATGCCAAAACCTTTGATTATGGCAAAAGATAAACATATCATTGACTGGGCTATTGATTCAATTAAAG
>Ga0181568_10003083_pt1 | contig 15066 bp, 7 predicted proteins | sample 101ome_20_FD_133758 | JGI IMG/M metagenome (GOLD analysis project Ga0181568, IMG submission 133758) | Coastal salt marsh microbial communities from the Groves Creek Marsh, Skidaway Island, Georgia - 101404AT metaG (megahit assembly) | ecosystem: Environmental > Aquatic > Marine > Intertidal zone... | reverse complement strand
CTCATCAATCTCGACCGCGCCGGCTGACGGTTGCAGATAGCCGCTGATGATCTTCATCAATGTCGATTTCCCTGCACCATTCGGCCCCAGCAACACACAGGTTTCACCGGGGTACAGGCGCAGATCTATCGGCGTCAGGATTGCCCTGCCATCGATAGAAAACGAGACACCCGAAACCTCTATCTTCACAATAGGGTCCGGCCTCTCTGCTCACGCAGGATCAGGTAAATAAAGAAGGGGCCACCGACCAGCGCCGTGAGAATACCGACCGGCAGCTCGGCGGGAGCCAGCACTGTCCTTGCCAGCGTATCGGCTACCAGCAGCAACAGACCACCCAGCAAGGCGGAGGCCGGCAGTACAACCTGGTGCCGAGAGCCCATGGACAGCCGCACCAGGTGAGGCACGACCAACCCAAGGAAAGCAATAACCCCAGTCAGAGCGACCCCGATGCCGACGATGACAGCAGCAAGGAAAACGACTCGACGCCGGAGCGCCTCATGTGATATCCCGAGATGCTGCGCCTCCTCATCACCCAGGGTAACGATGTCGAGCTGGACTGACTCTCGTGAGAGAAGCAGCAGGGCTAATGGAATAACCAGTGCTACTAGAACCGCTGTCCAGTTAGCACCGTTCAGGCTTCCCAGCGCCCAAAATGAAATCGTGCGCAGTTGGAGATCGGTCGAGAGATAGGACAAAAGCCCGACACCGGAGAGCGCAATTGCGTTGATGGCAATACCGGCCAGCAACATAGTAGAGAGCCCGCCGGTTCGGCTGCCCACGTAGAGCACAATCCAGGTGGCGCTAAGACCACCCATAAATGCACTGCCTGCAAGACCAATCAAGGCGAAACCAGTGGCACCCCCCAACAGCACGAACAGCGCTGCAAACAGAGCTGCGCCCGCAGAGACACCGATCAAGGCCGGATCCGCCAGCGGGTTGCGGAACAACCCCTGAATAGCAGCACCAGACGCTGAGATACCTGCACCAACCAGGACGGCCAACAGGGTTCTGGGCATCCTGATATCAACCACGATCGCCGATGTTTTTGCATCCGCGGAACCCAGCAGCGCCGGGATAACATCAGTGATGGGCACGGCCACAGTCCCCCACCCTACCGAAACAATCACGGCCAGCAGCAGCCCTAGGATAAGCAGCCCCATTTTCATGGCAGACAGACCGGAACTTCACGCCAGAGTCTGAACCCTGATGGCGTCAATCTCACTTTCCAAGCCAGCACTTCCACACCAGCCTCGACAACTTCACGCAGCAACTGACCATAACCTGGATCAACATGATCGGCAGGACGCACCTCTTGCACGCCGGTGTGCTGCACGCAGAAGAACAAGACGCCACGGGCACCATTGTCGACCATTGCGCGCAGTTCTCGCAGGTGTTTGGCGCCACGCTCACTGACCGCGTCAGGAAAGTAGCCGACACCCCGCGAAAAGGGTTCCTCGAGCAAGGTAACGCTCTTCACTTCGACGTAGCTGTCCGGTTCGCGGCCTTCTTTCAGTAGTAAATCTATCCGGCTGCCTTCATTCCCGTATGCCACCTCTCGCCGAATATCTGCGTAACCATCGAGGCCTGGTATGAAACTGCTACGCACCGCATCTTCTACGAGCTTATTCGCCTTGCCAGTATTGATACCAATGGTGTGACCGCGAGTTGTTCGAATGAGTTCCCAGGTGTAAGCATGTTTGCGTTTCGGATTATCGGATTTCGACAACCAGACTTTCGCACCTGCTTCGACACAGTTCTTCATAGAGCCGGTATTCGGGCAGTGGACTGTAATCTGCTCACCACTGGGCAGTTCGACATCGGCGAGAAAACGCTTGTAGCGACGCAACAGCCTGGCTTCTTCCAGCTGCCTCACGACGCCTTCCGTTGCTCAAGGAATCTGCCGAGTCGGGTCATTGCCTGTTCGAGCTGATGGATATCGCGCGCATAACTGATTCGAACCTGGTGCCAGGCATCGTGAAAGCCGAAATCTGTCCCCGGCGTAATAGCGACAAATTCCTCTTCCAGCAGATCACTACAAAAGGACTCTGCATCTTCCTGTCCCGCCGGTAATCCCGCATAGACATAAAAAGCACCAGCAGGGATTCGAGGAATACTGAAACCCAGCGAGCGCAACGCGGGTACCAGGAAATCACGCCGCGCTTCAAATTCACTGCGCTGGGCTTCCATGACCTTCAATGCGTCCTCAGAGAAAGCTGCCATGGCCGCAGCCTGGGCGATCGCTGATGGACAGATGAAAAGGTTCTGCGCCAGTTTTTCGAGATCGCGAGTCACAGCTTCAGGCACCACCAGCCAGCCCAGTCGCCAGCCCGTCATGCCAAAGTACTTTGAGAAACTGTTCACGACGAAGGCATCATCAGCCACCTTCAGCACGGTAGCGGTCTGTTGCTCCTCGTAGACCAACCCCTGGTAAATCTCGTCGACCAGGAAAATACCCTGTCGGGCTCTGATGGCATCTGCCAGTGCAAGATACTCTGCCTGGCTCAGCACGGCGCCCGTTGGATTCGCCGGCGAAGCCACCAACGCACCGCGCGTTCGGTCGTTCCAGAAGGATTCGAGATGCGCTGGTGTCAGCTGATAGTTATCCTCTGCTGCGACCGGAACGAGCAGACCTTCTGCATCAAAACTGCTGAGAAAATGCCGATTACAAGGGTAACCCGGGTCCGCCATGAGGAGGTTGTCGCCCGGATTGGTCAATAAAGCTGTCAGCAACAGCAGACCGCCCGAGGCACCTGCAGTCACAAATACCCGTTCTGGTGCGACGGTAACATTGAGCTGGCTGCGATAGTATTCAGCTATCGCCTCTCTCAGCGCAAGATTGCCACGTGCTTCAGTATATTTCGTCTCACCCCGATCAAGTGCGTGCCGGGCCGCCACGACCACTGGCGCTGGTGTTTCAAAATCGGGTTCACCTACTTCAAGGTGAATAACATCATGACCTGCCGCAGCAAGCTCGTTAGCCCTGGCCAGCAGTTCCATCACCCGGAATGGCTGAATCTGCTCCAGTCTTCTTGCTACCTGCAACCCGGCATTTCCTGTCTCAAAAGTCTGATAATACCGCAGAAAACCGCGGTTTTCGGCCAATTTGAATTCGCTTGGCGAATCGAATTCTATCTGGTAAGGTTCGCGCCACTTTTTGAACACGGTTTTCGTTACGGACGAACTCATGGCAGCAAAACGCAAACCAGCTGGGACATCAAAGGCAACGGCTGAAAAGGCAACCGCCAAGAAAAAAGCGGCCGCCAAGCAAAAGGCACCTGCAAAGAAGAAGGTGTCAGCGACGAAGAGGGCCGTAGCCAAGACAAAACCTAAAGCCACTGCCAAAACAAAAGCCAAACCCAAGGCTAAAACCGCTGCCAAGTCCAAAGCCTCAACAAAAACCAAGACTAAAACCGCTGCCAAGTCCAAAGCCACAACAAAAACCAAAGCTAAAACCGCAGCCAAGTCCAAGGCCGCAACAAAAGCCAAGACTAAAACTGCAGCCAAGCCCAAAGCCTCAACGAAAGCCCAGGCAAAGCCCAAAGCAAAAGCCGCGAGCAGCAAGAGGGCAAAAGCGAAGGTGAGCAAAGCAGCTTCCTCAAAATCGAAAGCACTGCCATCGGAGACAGCTAGCAAGGCCAAACCAAAGGCCAAGGCGAAGAAAGCACCCGCCAGGAACACAGCGACAGCGAAAAAGGCACCCTCAAGGAAGCCGGCAGCGAAAAAAGCACCCGCGAAAGCCAGGCCAACCGCAAAAAAGGCGCCTGTAAAGAAGGCACCCGCCAAGCCAAAGAAAGCCCCCGCAAAAACAGCGAAGGCCACGACGGCTAAGACAGCAGCACCGAGCAAGCCCAAGACCACCGAGACCGCAAAGAACGAAGCTGCCCAGAGCACAGCACCTGCGCCGAGACCTCGCTCGGTCTCCACGGAACCGACGTTTACGCCGTACGAAGCCAAGCGCAACGAGGAGTACATGAACGAGGAGCAGAAGGCTCACTTCCGAGATATTCTGCTGCAGTGGAAGCATCAGCTCATGGAAGAGGTAGATCGCACGGTTCATCACATGCAGGACGAGGCCGCTAACTATCCTGACCCTGCAGACCGGGCAAGTCAGGAAGAGGAATTCAGTCTCGAACTGAAGACGCGGGATCGAGAACGCAAGCTCATCCGTAAGATCGACAATACACTTGAGCTCATCGACCAGGACGACTACGGCTACTGCGAATCCTGCGGCATCGAAATAGGTGTGCAGCGCCTTGAGGCACGCCCCACCGCCACGCAGTGTATCGACTGTAAGACGCTCGATGAGATCAAGGAGCGCCAGATCCGCGGGTAATGCCCTACACTGGTCGATTCGCCCCTTCCCCAACCGGCCCACTCCATTTCGGTTCTCTGGCAGCGGCCCTGGCCAGCTATCTTGATGCGCGGCACTACGGAGGTGTCTGGCTGCTTCGTATAGAGGATATGGACCCACCGCGCGAGTCTGTCAGCGCCCCGACGGAAATCATGGAACAACTTCGCACCCTCAGCCTGCACTGGGATGGTGATGTGCTGTTCCAAAGTACCAGATTTGACGCCTATGCTCGCGCACTGAATTCACTGTCGGCGAAAAGACGGGTGTTTCCTTGCACCTGCACACGCAAGGCAACGCCAGCGGTTTACCCGGGCACCTGCAGACACCGGGAATTTGAGACAACCAGTGACACTTATGCCGTTAGGTTCCGCCTCGGCGATCAACGCCTGACCTTCAGAGACCGAGTTTTTGGCCTGCGGTCATGGCTGCCCGACACCGATATCGGTGATGTTATCGTCAAGCGCAAAGACGGCCTCTTTGCCTATCAGCTCGCGGTCGTCGTGGATGACGACTACCAGGGCGTCAATCAGATCGTACGTGGTTCCGACCTGCTGGACTCCACCCCTTGGCAACTTGCCCTTGCCGATGCGCTCGACCTACAAAGGCCCGCTTACCTACACATACCCGTCCTAACAGACGCCAGCGGCAGCAAGCTCAGTAAGCAGAGCCATGCGCGACCACTCGACACCTCCGACTCACTGTCTCTTCTACGCGCCGGGTTGCGGGCGCTTGGCCAGCCGGATTGCGCTGAAGCCGCATCCAATGAGGAACTTCTGCAGCAGGCCAGCCGAGCGTGGCAGATCGAGCGAATCCCGCGACATATCGAAATCAAAGCGCCATCGATCTACCTGTAATCGCCGATTAAGTTGTGGTACCTTGCCGCGCAGAGACGGAGTAATCAGCATGCGTTCATCGATAATTCTGATTGTCGACGACGACACCGTTATTCGCTCATCACTAAAGACATTCCTCGAGAATCATAACTATAAAGTTTGCGAAGCCGGATCGGTAAGAGAAGCTGTTAAACACGATTTGACGGCGGTGTCTGTTATTGTCGCAAATCAGGCCCTTGCGGGCGGGAACGGCACGGACCTGATCAAGCAAGCCGCCGAAACCCCTGTTATCATCACCTCTGCGAAGGCCAGTATGCGTTCGGCGGTAGAAACGATGAAATTGGGCGCCGCCGATTACCTTGCACGACCATTTGATTTCGACGAACTCCAGTTAATCATCGAAAGTCTGATCTGTAACCAGCTGTCGCAGCCCGAATTAGTGATGCTGGGCCGATGTCGAGACATTGAGGCACTCTCTACCCAACTCGACAAAGTCGCACCAACTGATACCAACGTGCTCATCGATGGTGAGTCCGGCACAGGTAAAGAGGTGGTTGCAAGAAAATTACATCTACTCAGTAGTCGGGCTGACCGCCAGATGATTTCATTGAACTGCGCGGCAATTCCGGACACGCTGATCGAATCAGAACTGTTTGGTCACGAGAAAGGCGCATTTTCAGGCGCCACATCAGAGCGCGTCGGCCTGGTGGAAGCTGCTGATGGCAGCACGTTGTTCCTCGATGAGATCGGAGAACTGCCGCTCAGCGCCCAGGCAAGATTACTGCGTGTGCTGCAGGAAGGTGAAGTCCGTCGCGTGGGTTCCGTTGAAACCAAGAAAGTGTCGGTGCGACTAATCGCGTCAACCCATCGCAACCTGCAGGCACTGGTTAACGACGGCGCGTTCAGAGAAGATCTCTATTACCGCCTGAATGTCGTCAAGTTATCACTGCCGCCGCTGCGTGAACGCGGCGATGACATCCTGTACCTTGCCGAGCATTTTCTTGCTTACAATGCCGAGCGCCATGGCAAGCCAAGACTCAAGTTCACTGAAGGTGCCTTGAAATGCATTCGCGCCTATCGCTGGCCGGGCAATATTAGAGAACTCGAGAACGCTATCCAGCGGGCGGTCATCCTGTGTGAAGGCAAGTCCATCCGGGCCGAACTGCTCGCTGTTGAGCCAGAAAACGCGCCATCGATTCCGACCAGCGATGACGAAATCGACAGTGTTTCGCTCAAAGATTATTTCGTGAGGTTTGTACTTGAAAATCAGGATCGCATGACTGAAACCGAGTTAGCACAAAAACTGGGCATCTCTCGCAAAGCACTCTGGCAGCGTCGCCAGAAGATGGGTATTCCGCGAGAACGCAGCAAAACACAGTGATCACAGCCTGAATCCGAATAATCGACCAATGTGTTACCTTTTTACACGTCACCGTGACTTAGGGTAACAGTGAAAACCCGGCCAAATTGAACAAAAATACATAACTTATTGTTTTTACTACAATTATGATTTTCCTTCGCTTTCTGGGATAGTCGTTCTTGCCAGACATTATTTATAAAAGTAAAAGAAATTTAGATTCACAGGATTTGGTACAGCGCCGAGGCGAAGTACCTACCGAACAAAAATAACAAGAATCACAACAAGAAGAATATTCTGGCTCGCTAGATGGGAAAAGTTCGCTTTTCCCATTTTCTTTTATGGCCTTGGCATTTCTCGAGTAATATAAACTTCAACGCGAACTAGCGCCTCTACCTGTTAATGATAATGAAGTACGGCGACCATTCAGCCGGTCCTGATCGATGAACGAACCACTCAGCCTCATCGAAGAAAGCAAAATCAGTGTCAATGCCCTAAAGGTGGTCTCCCGGCTCCTCGAGCACGGTCACCAGGCCTACCTTGTTGGCGGATGCATCCGCGACCTTATTCTTGGCAACGTCCCGAAAGATTTCGACGTTGCGACGGATGCCCATCCCGAGGAGGTACGGGAACTGTTTCGTAATTCACGCATCGTTGGCAAACGATTCAAGATTGTTCACGTGCGTTTCGGCCGCGAGATCGTCGAAGTCACTACTTTCCGTGCACCGCACACCGACAAGTACGACGAAACCCATTCGGAATCAGGCAGAACCCTAGTCGACAATAACTACGGCACATTCAAGGAAGATGTGTTTCGGCGCGATTTCACGATGAATGCCGTGTACTACCAGCCCGAGGCCCATGAGATCACAGACCTCGCCAATGGCGTTGATGATATTCGCGCTCGGACTATACGGACCATTGGCAATCCAGAGGATCGCTGCCGGGAAGACCCGGTACGCATGTTGCGCGCCCTCCGTTTTGAAGCCAAGCTTGGCTTCAAAACGGAGGGCGCGCAACATGCGTACCGGGTCTTCCCGGCAGCGATCCTCTGGATTGCCAATGGTCCGTATAGTCCGAGCGCGAATATCATCAACGCCATTGGCGAGGTCTGTGATCTCATGGGCCTCGGGCTGGTAGTACACGGCATTCATCGTGAAATCGCGCCGAAACACATCTTCCTTGAATGTGCCGTAGTTATTGTCGACTAGGGTTCTGCCTGATTCCGAATGGGTTTCGTCGTACTTGTCGGTGTGCGGTGCACGGAAAGTAGTGACTTCGACGATCTCGCGGCCGAAACGCACGTGAACAATCTTGAATCGTTTGCCAACGATGCGTGAATTACGAAACAGTTCCCGTACCTCCTCGGGATGGGCATCCGTCGCAACGTCGAAATCTTTCGGGACGTTGCCAAGAATAAGGTCGCGGATGCATCCGCCAACAAGGTAGGCCTGGTGACCGTGCTCGAGGAGCCGGGAGACCACCTTTAGGGCATTGACACTGATTTTGCTTTCTTCGATGAGGCTGAGTGGTTCGTTCATCGATCAGGACCGGCTGAATGGTCGCCGTACTTCATTATCATTAACAGGTAGAGGCGCTAGTTCGCGTTGAAGTTTATATTACTCGAGAAATGCCAAGGCCATAAAAGAAAATGGGAAAAGCGAACTTTTCCCATCTAGCGAGCCAGAATATTCTTCTTGTTGTGATTCTTGTTATTTTTGTTCGGTAGGTACTTCGCCTCGGCGCTGTACCAAATCCTGTGAATCTAAATTTCTTTTACTTTTATAAATAATGTCTGGCAAGAACGACTATCCCAGAAAGCGAAGGAAAATCATAATTGTAGTAAAAACAATAAGTTATGTATTTTTGTTCAATTTGGCCGGGTTTTCACTGTTACCCTAAGTCACGGTGACGTGTAAAAAGGTAACACATTGGTCGATTATTCGGATTCAGGCTGTGATCACTGTGTTTTGCTGCGTTCTCGCGGAATACCCATCTTCTGGCGACGCTGCCAGAGTGCTTTGCGAGAGATGCCCAGTTTTTGTGCTAACTCGGTTTCAGTCATGCGATCCTGATTTTCAAGTACAAACCTCACGAAATAATCTTTGAGCGAAACACTGTCGATTTCGTCATCGCTGGTCGGAATCGATGGCGCGTTTTCTGGCTCAACAGCGAGCAGTTCGGCCCGGATGGACTTGCCTTCACACAGGATGACCGCCCGCTGGATAGCGTTCTCGAGTTCTCTAATATTGCCCGGCCAGCGATAGGCGCGAATGCATTTCAAGGCACCTTCAGTGAACTTGAGTCTTGGCTTGCCATGGCGCTCGGCATTGTAAGCAAGAAAATGCTCGGCAAGGTACAGGATGTCATCGCCGCGTTCACGCAGCGGCGGCAGTGATAACTTGACGACATTCAGGCGGTAATAGAGATCTTCTCTGAACGCGCCGTCGTTAACCAGTGCCTGCAGGTTGCGATGGGTTGACGCGATTAGTCGCACCGACACTTTCTTGGTTTCAACGGAACCCACGCGACGGACTTCACCTTCCTGCAGCACACGCAGTAATCTTGCCTGGGCGCTGAGCGGCAGTTCTCCGATCTCATCGAGGAACAACGTGCTGCCATCAGCAGCTTCCACCAGGCCGACGCGCTCTGATGTGGCGCCTGAAAATGCGCCTTTCTCGTGACCAAACAGTTCTGATTCGATCAGCGTGTCCGGAATTGCCGCGCAGTTCAATGAAATCATCTGGCGGTCAGCCCGACTACTGAGTAGATGTAATTTTCTTGCAACCACCTCTTTACCTGTGCCGGACTCACCATCGATGAGCACGTTGGTATCAGTTGGTGCGACTTTGTCGAGTTGGGTAGAGAGTGCCTCAATGTCTCGACATCGGCCCAGCATCACTAATTCGGGCTGCGACAGCTGGTTACAGATCAGACTTTCGATGATTAACTGGAGTTCGTCGAAATCAAATGGTCGTGCAAGGTAATCGGCGGCGCCCAATTTCATCGTTTCTACCGCCGAACGCATACTGGCCTTCGCAGAGGTGATGATAACAGGGGTTTCGGCGGCTTGCTTGATCAGGTCCGTGCCGTTCCCGCCCGCAAGGGCCTGATTTGCGACAATAACAGACACCGCCGTCAAATCGTGTTTAACAGCTTCTCTTACCGATCCGGCTTCGCAAACTTTATAGTTATGATTCTCGAGGAATGTCTTTAGTGATGAGCGAATAACGGTGTCGTCGTCGACAATCAGAATTATCGATGAACGCATGCTGATTACTCCGTCTCTGCGCGGCAAGGTACCACAACTTAATCGGCGATTACAGGTAGATCGATGGCGCTTTGATTTCGATATGTCGCGGGATTCGCTCGATCTGCCACGCTCGGCTGGCCTGCTGCAGAAGTTCCTCATTGGATGCGGCTTCAGCGCAATCCGGCTGGCCAAGCGCCCGCAACCCGGCGCGTAGAAGAGACAGTGAGTCGGAGGTGTCGAGTGGTCGCGCATGGCTCTGCTTACTGAGCTTGCTGCCGCTGGCGTCTGTTAGGACGGGTATGTGTAGGTAAGCGGGCCTTTGTAGGTCGAGCGCATCGGCAAGGGCAAGTTGCCAAGGGGTGGAGTCCAGCAGGTCGGAACCACGTACGATCTGATTGACGCCCTGGTAGTCGTCATCCACGACGACCGCGAGCTGATAGGCAAAGAGGCCGTCTTTGCGCTTGACGATAACATCACCGATATCGGTGTCGGGCAGCCATGACCGCAGGCCAAAAACTCGGTCTCTGAAGGTCAGGCGTTGATCGCCGAGGCGGAACCTAACGGCATAAGTGTCACTGGTTGTCTCAAATTCCCGGTGTCTGCAGGTGCCCGGGTAAACCGCTGGCGTTGCCTTGCGTGTGCAGGTGCAAGGAAACACCCGTCTTTTCGCCGACAGTGAATTCAGTGCGCGAGCATAGGCGTCAAATCTGGTACTTTGGAACAGCACATCACCATCCCAGTGCAGGCTGAGGGTGCGAAGTTGTTCCATGATTTCCGTCGGGGCGCTGACAGACTCGCGCGGTGGGTCCATATCCTCTATACGAAGCAGCCAGACACCTCCGTAGTGCCGCGCATCAAGATAGCTGGCCAGGGCCGCTGCCAGAGAACCGAAATGGAGTGGGCCGGTTGGGGAAGGGGCGAATCGACCAGTGTAGGGCATTACCCGCGGATCTGGCGCTCCTTGATCTCATCGAGCGTCTTACAGTCGATACACTGCGTGGCGGTGGGGCGTGCCTCAAGGCGCTGCACACCTATTTCGATGCCGCAGGATTCGCAGTAGCCGTAGTCGTCCTGGTCGATGAGCTCAAGTGTATTGTCGATCTTACGGATGAGCTTGCGTTCTCGATCCCGCGTCTTCAGTTCGAGACTGAATTCCTCTTCCTGACTTGCCCGGTCTGCAGGGTCAGGATAGTTAGCGGCCTCGTCCTGCATGTGATGAACCGTGCGATCTACCTCTTCCATGAGCTGATGCTTCCACTGCAGCAGAATATCTCGGAAGTGAGCCTTCTGCTCCTCGTTCATGTACTCCTCGTTGCGCTTGGCTTCGTACGGCGTAAACGTCGGTTCCGTGGAGACCGAGCGAGGTCTCGGCGCAGGTGCTGTGCTCTGGGCAGCTTCGTTCTTTGCGGTCTCGGTGGTCTTGGGCTTGCTCGGTGCTGCTGTCTTAGCCGTCGTGGCCTTCGCTGTTTTTGCGGGGGCTTTCTTTGGCTTGGCGGGTGCCTTCTTTACAGGCGCCTTTTTTGCGGTTGGCCTGGCTTTCGCGGGTGCTTTTTTCGCTGCCGGCTTCCTTGAGGGTGCCTTTTTCGCTGTCGCTGTGTTCCTGGCGGGTGCTTTCTTCGCCTTGGCCTTTGGTTTGGCCTTGCTAGCTGTCTCCGATGGCAGTGCTTTCGATTTTGAGGAAGCTGCTTTGCTCACCTTCGCTTTTGCCCTCTTGCTGCTCGCGGCTTTTGCTTTGGGCTTTGCCTGGGCTTTCGTTGAGGCTTTGGGCTTGGCTGCAGTTTTAGTCTTGGCTTTTGTTGCGGCCTTGGACTTGGCTGCGGTTTTAGCTTTGGTTTTTGTTGTGGCTTTGGACTTGGCAGCGGTTTTAGTCTTGGTTTTTGTTGAGGCTTTGGACTTGGCAGCGGTTTTAGCCTTGGGTTTGGCTTTTGTTTTGGCAGTGGCTTTAGGTTTTGTCTTGGCTACGGCCCTCTTCGTCGCTGACACCTTCTTCTTTGCAGGTGCCTTTTGCTTGGCGGCCGCTTTTTTCTTGGCGGTTGCCTTTTCAGCCGTTGCCTTTGATGTCCCAGCTGGTTTGCGTTTTGCTGCCATGAGTTCGTCCGTAACGAAAACCGTGTTCAAAAAGTGGCGCGAACCTTACCAGATAGAATTCGATTCGCCAAGCGAATTCAAATTGGCCGAAAACCGCGGTTTTCTGCGGTATTATCAGACTTTTGAGACAGGAAATGCCGGGTTGCAGGTAGCAAGAAGACTGGAGCAGATTCAGCCATTCCGGGTGATGGAACTGCTGGCCAGGGCTAACGAGCTTGCTGCGGCAGGTCATGATGTTATTCACCTTGAAGTAGGTGAACCCGATTTTGAAACACCAGCGCCAGTGGTCGTGGCGGCCCGGCACGCACTTGATCGGGGTGAGACGAAATATACTGAAGCACGTGGCAATCTTGCGCTGAGAGAGGCGATAGCTGAATACTATCGCAGCCAGCTCAATGTTACCGTCGCACCAGAACGGGTATTTGTGACTGCAGGTGCCTCGGGCGGTCTGCTGTTGCTGACAGCTTTATTGACCAATCCGGGCGACAACCTCCTCATGGCGGACCCGGGTTACCCTTGTAATCGGCATTTTCTCAGCAGTTTTGATGCAGAAGGTCTGCTCGTTCCGGTCGCAGCAGAGGATAACTATCAGCTGACACCAGCGCATCTCGAATCCTTCTGGAACGACCGAACGCGCGGTGCGTTGGTGGCTTCGCCGGCGAATCCAACGGGCGCCGTGCTGAGCCAGGCAGAGTATCTTGCACTGGCAGATGCCATCAGAGCCCGACAGGGTATTTTCCTGGTCGACGAGATTTACCAGGGGTTGGTCTACGAGGAGCAACAGACCGCTACCGTGCTGAAGGTGGCTGATGATGCCTTCGTCGTGAACAGTTTCTCAAAGTACTTTGGCATGACGGGCTGGCGACTGGGCTGGCTGGTGGTGCCTGAAGCTGTGACTCGCGATCTCGAAAAACTGGCGCAGAACCTTTTCATCTGTCCATCAGCGATCGCCCAGGCTGCGGCCATGGCAGCTTTCTCTGAGGACGCATTGAAGGTCATGGAAGCCCAGCGCAGTGAATTTGAAGCGCGGCGTGATTTCCTGGTACCCGCGTTGCGCTCGCTGGGTTTCAGTATTCCTCGAATCCCTGCTGGTGCTTTTTATGTCTATGCGGGATTACCGGCGGGACAGGAAGATGCAGAGTCCTTTTGTAGTGATCTGCTGGAAGAGGAATTTGTCGCTATTACGCCGGGGACAGATTTCGGCTTTCACGATGCCTGGCACCAGGTTCGAATCAGTTATGCGCGCGATATCCATCAGCTCGAACAGGCAATGACCCGACTCGGCAGATTCCTTGAGCAACGGAAGGCGTCGTGAGGCAGCTGGAAGAAGCCAGGCTGTTGCGTCGCTACAAGCGTTTTCTCGCCGATGTCGAACTGCCCAGTGGTGAGCAGATTACAGTCCACTGCCCGAATACCGGCTCTATGAAGAACTGTGTCGAAGCAGGTGCGAAAGTCTGGTTGTCGAAATCCGATAATCCGAAACGCAAACATGCTTACACCTGGGAACTCATTCGAACAACTCGCGGTCACACCATTGGTATCAATACTGGCAAGGCGAATAAGCTCGTAGAAGATGCGGTGCGTAGCAGTTTCATACCAGGCCTCGATGGTTACGCAGATATTCGGCGAGAGGTGGCATACGGGAATGAAGGCAGCCGGATAGATTTACTACTGAAAGAAGGCCGCGAACCGGACAGCTACGTCGAAGTGAAGAGCGTTACCTTGCTCGAGGAACCCTTTTCGCGGGGTGTCGGCTACTTTCCTGACGCGGTCAGTGAGCGTGGCGCCAAACACCTGCGAGAACTGCGCGCAATGGTCGACAATGGTGCCCGTGGCGTCTTGTTCTTCTGCGTGCAGCACACCGGCGTGCAAGAGGTGCGTCCTGCCGATCATGTTGATCCAGGTTATGGTCAGTTGCTGCGTGAAGTTGTCGAGGCTGGTGTGGAAGTGCTGGCTTGGAAAGTGAGATTGACGCCATCAGGGTTCAGACTCTGGCGTGAAGTTCCGGTCTGTCTGCCATGAAAATGGGGCTGCTTATCCTAGGGCTGCTGCTGGCCGTGATTGTTTCGGTAGGGTGGGGGACTGTGGCCGTGCCCATCACTGATGTTATCCCGGCGCTGCTGGGTTCCGCGGATGCAAAAACATCGGCGATCGTGGTTGATATCAGGATGCCCAGAACCCTGTTGGCCGTCCTGGTTGGTGCAGGTATCTCAGCGTCTGGTGCTGCTATTCAGGGGTTGTTCCGCAACCCGCTGGCGGATCCGGCCTTGATCGGTGTCTCTGCGGGCGCAGCTCTGTTTGCAGCGCTGTTCGTGCTGTTGGGGGGTGCCACTGGTTTCGCCTTGATTGGTCTTGCAGGCAGTGCATTTATGGGTGGTCTTAGCGCCACCTGGATTGTGCTCTACGTGGGCAGCCGAACCGGCGGGCTCTCTACTATGTTGCTGGCCGGTATTGCCATCAACGCAATTGCGCTCTCCGGTGTCGGGCTTTTGTCCTATCTCTCGACCGATCTCCAACTGCGCACGATTTCATTTTGGGCGCTGGGAAGCCTGAACGGTGCTAACTGGACAGCGGTTCTAGTAGCACTGGTTATTCCATTAGCCCTGCTGCTTCTCTCACGAGAGTCAGTCCAGCTCGACATCGTTACCCTGGGTGATGAGGAGGCGCAGCATCTCGGGATATCACATGAGGCGCTCCGGCGTCGAGTCGTTTTCCTTGCTGCTGTCATCGTCGGCATCGGGGTCGCTCTGACTGGGGTTATTGCTTTCCTTGGGTTGGTCGTGCCTCACCTGGTGCGGCTGTCCATGGGCTCTCGGCACCAGGTTGTACTGCCGGCCTCCGCCTTGCTGGGTGGTCTGTTGCTGCTGGTAGCCGATACGCTGGCAAGGACAGTGCTGGCTCCCGCCGAGCTGCCGGTCGGTATTCTCACGGCGCTGGTCGGTGGCCCCTTCTTTATTTACCTGATCCTGCGTGAGCAGAGAGGCCGGACCCTATTGTGAAGATAGAGGTTTCGGGTGTCTCGTTTTCTATCGATGGCAGGGCAATCCTGACGCCGATAGATCTGCGCCTGTACCCCGGTGAAACCTGTGTGTTGCTGGGGCCGAATGGTGCAGGGAAATCGACATTGATGAAGATCATCAGCGGCTATCTGCAACCGTCAGCCGGCGCGGTCGAGATTGATGAG
>Ga0181568_10003072_pt1 | contig 15097 bp, 13 predicted proteins | sample 101ome_20_FD_133758 | JGI IMG/M metagenome (GOLD analysis project Ga0181568, IMG submission 133758) | Coastal salt marsh microbial communities from the Groves Creek Marsh, Skidaway Island, Georgia - 101404AT metaG (megahit assembly) | ecosystem: Environmental > Aquatic > Marine > Intertidal... | reverse complement strand
TTTTATCAGCTTTTTCTAAATCTACAGGGACACCTTTGAATCTCATGTCAACAAGACATGGAAATAATTTTGTCTCCAGATCAAAAACATGTGTCAGTTCTTGCGCATAAATTTCTCTTTGCAAGACTTGCCATAACTTTAAAGTAGATTCAGCATCTCGTTCTGCATACTGACCCACAAACATGGCAGGCATCTTCCACATCTCAGCTTTCGCATCTAAACCATATTCTTTTGCTGCAGCTTGTAATACTTTTTCATCTTTACCAATACGACAATATTCTTTTGCCAAAGAATCTAATCGGTAAGTTAATCTGTTTTCATTAATCAGTGATGCTGCAATCATGGTATCCACAATCTTACCTTTAATCTCAATACCAAAACTTCTTAACCAACACACATCATACATGGCGTTGTGAAAGATAAATGTTTTATCTTCTCGTTTACAAATATCTTGTAACCAACCTTTAACTAAATTCTTATCTAAATTACCGCCTTGAAAATGACCAATAGGAAAATATCCTTGCCAACCTTCTACAGCAACTGCAATTCCCGCAATGTGTCCACGACCAACCACGTTCCCCGATCCAAGTTTCGTTAACTCTGGATCACAGGTTTCTAAGTCTATCGCAATCTCATTGTAGTGTGATAAATCTTTTAATTCATCAGGCATGACCCATTCGGTCTGCGGCACAAAGAGTGGTTCTTGGACAGTTCTAGTCATCCCAACTCTTTCTCATTCGTTCTATTTCTAATTCACAGTAATGAATAATTTTATTTAAATCTTCTATGCCATTTTTCTTTTGATATCTCACAGCATATTTAATGACATTGCCTTGAAAGTACGAAAGATTGTTCTCCGTAATAAAAGTCCAAGGTTGTATTTTTAGTTTATAGTGATCTCCACCTTCTTGTTTTTCTTGTGGAAAGCATTTATCAAATGCATCTTTTGTACTCATCTTCTCCTCCTTATATTATGTACGCTTTTTCAAAATTTTTAGGATCCACGATATGTAGTTCCTTCTTTGCTCTTGTTGCTCCTGTGTAGAACAATCGGTGGAGCTCATCAGGATCCTGCGCAAATGTTTCCATAGCGGCATTCGTAATATCTTGTAGAAGTAAAACTTTATCAGCCTCGCCTCCTTTTGCACCATGGATGGTCGACATAATAATTCTAGGATTCTTATTGATCTTCTCACCATTAGCTCTCATATTACGAATATAATTAATTGTCAAGTTATCTAAGCCTTCAAACGATTCAAACCAAACTTTGTCTGTTAGCAATCCATATTTTTCTTTGCAATCATCTATGTTATATTTTTCTTCTGTATGAAATAATTTTCCTTCTCTAAAACCTTCTGCAACATTTCTTCCTAAATATTTATACATATTTTTTAATTCTAAATGTGCAAACACTGCACCTTTTCTAAATTGTTCCCAATTGTTAAGTGCTAATAATAATTTTAAATTAATAGAGTTTCTATTTTTGTATTGATAATACCATCCGCGTAACTCGCATAATTCTTTTACATCATCTAAAAAATGATTAGCCGTAGATAGTACCAACCAATTCCCTTCTGACATATCAACCTGAGTTACATCAGAATATCGTTTTAATATACCTTGTTCTTCTCTCGGCCTGTAATCTTTGTCAAATCTGTTTTGTACTTTTCTAATAACTTTTTGTGATAACTCATGAATAGGACCACCTGGTATTCTGTATGATTGATCTAATGTTTTAATATCATCAACTTCCTCTTTAAGTGCTATAAAATGATCAACATCAGCACCCGCCCACTTAAAGATAGCTTGATCATCATCACCTGCAATATATGTTTTATTTGCATCTTTCCATATGTCTCTGACCATGTCCCATTGTAATAAAGACAAGTCTTGTGCCTCATCAATAAATAATACATCAAACTTAGTTTCTATTTCTTTTTCAATGTAATCTTCAATTAAATCTGTAAAATCTCTTAATCCTTTTTCTTTTTTATATCGCTCTAATTCTTCTGATATTAAATATAAAGTATCTCTTTCAATATCTAATATGTTTTTTCTATGGTCATAGTAATCTAATAAATCTAATCGTTTAACTCTTGCTGTATTGATAATGGTTAAGTATTCATTATCAGAATTAAACACACCGTCATCTTCTGAATACGATGCAACTTTAATTGGAATACCACACTTTTGACCAAACTCTTTGTAGTCTTCTTTCTTCATCATCTTTTCTTTTGTCATACCTAATTTTTGAAATGCAAAAGAATGTAAAGTTCTAAAGTTTTCTAAATCTGTATCAATATCAAGACCAAACTTTTCTGCTGCACGAGTCGCAGCTTCTGTTGCGGCTTTCTTTGTAAAAGAAAAATAACCTATCTGTCTTGGTCTAGTCCCCTGCTGAATAAACTGGTCGACTAAATTTAACAACGTTGTCGTTTTTCCTGTTCCTGGTGGACCTAGCACGATCGTTTTCATATTGTTTTATCAACTTTCTCCTTAATATATTATTCTGTATTTTTAACTTTTCATTTTCTTCGGTTAATTTTTGTATCTCTTGCCTAAATCTTAAATGCCAATTGATACCAACATCTCTACTAAACTTCATTAAATTCCCCACATAAAATAAAAAATCAATAAACAAGTAATTAATCCTAAATCATAAATTGCAGTTAGTTTAAAATTCATACTAAACCCCTTATCTTCGCTTGTTCAAAAACATCTTCTCTTGCAGCCTTTTTTCTTTTTCCAGTTATATTTTGTTTTTGTGGAATATGTTCTAAATTAGATATTCTATAATTCCATGTTTTGTTATCTTTGTGATGAAAAACATATTTTCTTTCACATTCTTGCCATGTTAATCCTTCAGGTGGTTTAAAAAACGCTCTTCCAACAATTTTATGAAATAGAATACAGGCTGTATTATTATCTTCATTTAAAGATTGAAGTGTTATCATTGGATAATCAAAATGAATACTTAACATTGGTTTAAGTATTTTAATTCCACGATCACTTTTAGAAGTAATAAAAGGAAAATCATTTCCTTTTAAATTATCTGCCATATCAGCAAATGGATGTGTTTCTCCTGTAGGATAAATATAATACTTATCTGGTATAATATTTAATTCTCTTGTTTCAGATGTAGGAAATAATTTAGATATCTCTATTCCTTCTTTTGGATCAAACACAATACCTGCTTTTGTTTGATTATGCATATCAAATAACGATGGTTGATTCATTAAAAATGCTCCTCTTGATATGGAACTTCAGAAATTGTTGTCTCTTGTTTTTCCATAGTTTTAATTTGAATTAATCTTGGCATTCCACCTTTTAAATTTTTTCTTATTTCTTTTTCAAAAAAATCTAACTGTTTAATTAAGTTACCTGTTTTAGTTTTATCCATCTCCCAATTGTTTCTTTTGCAAAATGCATAGAAATCATCCATTCTAAAATAAGTGTATTCTTTATTTTCGTCTGTATATGGAAGCTTGTTAAAAATATCTTCTATTGTTCTTGCTGATTGTCTATTTGTAGTCCAATCTTGAAGTAATGCTGTAATTTGATTTATTGGATCCAAAGATTCTAATGGTTCAACCTCTTGCAAATTTTGCATCAAAGGTTTTAGATAATGTTGTTTCCAATCTTTTGGTTTAACTAACGGTACAATTAAGTTTGCTTGATCTAAACACGCTAATGCAAATAATCCTGGCGCATATAATTGTTCTGTCTTTAACTCTATTCTTGCATCACCTACATTTAAAAACCATTGTGGTGGTCTTGATGCATATTTTGTTAAATTTCCTAATGCTGGTATTTGTTCTTCATCATAACCCACACCAAATCGTTTCATTCTACATAGCCCAGGATCACATACTGCATTAATTGGTGCATCTTTACATCTATATTTATCATATCCTTTACGATTCACTGATTTAATTAACTGTTGTACTTCACTATTGCTTAATGGTGGACTCATGTATTTTTGATTTGCTTGTACTAGATCATCTTCCCAAGTATCTGGTGATGCTTGTTTAAAATAAACTGCAATATTAAATAATGCATTGTTTCTTGCACCTTCACCAAAACCATCTTTTGCTAATTTGTTCAAACAAGGTGGTCCATCTACAAATGCTTCATCTTGTTTTTTCTTTTTAACTTTTATTTCTGGTGCTTTATCTTGTACATATTTATCATAGAGTTCATAGAATCCTTCTAAATCTAAACTGTTGCCCTCATCATCAAATGCATAACGAAGACCTGTTGTATTTTTATAATATGGTAAATTTAAAAAGTTTCCTGTGTCTCCACGTTCCACGAGTATTTCTGTTTGCTTCGGAAATATTTCTGCACTTTCATAGCCAAGTGCTTCGGCCATCTTCTTTAATGATCCTTGCATCTCTGATGCAGGTATAAAATCTTTTGTAAATAAAAATATATGTGCTCCACCAGATTTCGAACGACATACAATTAATGGAAAATTTAGTTTCCGTATATTATTGACCAAATTCCTATGATCAAAATTATATTCATCAATATCAATACAGCCCCACTTGCACTGATTAGACTCATTGATCGGAATAATCCCAAGAGCAGGTCCTTCACCTTTAATATGTTTGTCCCATAGTTCATCAACCACTGGCTTTCTAACGATAAATGCTTTTCCTTTTTGTTTTCCTTCTCCATTGTTTTCTCCTTTCTGATATTGTCCGTATGCAATGGTTAGTCCTTCAAATATACTTTTAAACTTCATAGTTTCCTTTCTGTTGTAATGGGGCTCTTTCGAGCCCCACATAGTTAAAACGGAGTATTCTCCGTGCTCTTCTCTTCTTGCGCATGTTTAGCCTGAACATCTCCAGACTTAACACTATTTGCAAATGCCTTTGCTTGCTCGTACATATTCTTGTTTTGTACAGGACCTACTTTAGATACTGACCAACCAAACCAAGTTCCTTTGTCATTAGACTGTTGTACAGTTTTTAAATTGTAAACATGGCTAAACATAGGCGGAGTAAATAAACCATCTTTACCTTGAAGCTTTATGCCTGCCATCAAAGTATTCCAGTTTTTACTTGTCTTTAGCTGAGTTGATTTCATAGTAATCAAAGCAGTTTCTGCACTGTCGTCATCACATACCATGACGAAATACGATGCAGTGTTTTCAAGATAGTTACCACTTTTAAGTCTATCTTTATTCATGCTGTCTCTTGTAGCTTCATGAATAATTGGACTTGAAGCAGCGTGAACTGCAACTGGTGCCCCAGTACCTTCACCTCTATCTTGCCACTCAATGTATTCTCTCTTGTAGTAACAAGGAATTACATTGATACCTTTTACACCATCATACAACTTGTTAGTTACAGAGTTATAGATCATACCAGCTTTGGCACCTTCTATATACTTTGCATCTCTCTCGTTGATCTGAGGTGATAGTTGACCCAATACTCTAATAAATGGAAGAGCAAGATCTTGCTGATCCATATTATCAAAACCGACTTGGGCATCGGCTTCAAACAAACCTGCTGTTGGCAAGTTTGTTTCTTTTTTTGTCACGCTTCGCGTTTCACTGTTCGCCATTAACGTTTCTCCTATTTCTGGCTAAGTTTAGTTTCATCTTTAACAAATAAATGAAAAAGATCGGAAGGCATGTCGAGGCCAGCCTCGACACGCTCCCTGTATAGGGCTTTCAGAGTCATGGGCTCCACTTTGGATTTCTGTACAGGCTCATAACCCTCTTTTGCCGCAAGGCTAAGCAATTGCTCTGCCTTGTTGTCTTCTCCACGACCAAAAGTTACAGCAACTTCATTTTTAATGATGTCACCTAAACCTTGTTCACGAAGCCATTGATACGCCGCTTCCTTTTTTGCAGGATCTTTTGGAATGGTACAGCTATATTTTTTATTTACTTCTAGTACCGTTCCATCGGCGAGTTTCAAAGATGCCAAACCTTGCTCTGCAAGTATGTTTGGAATCACCTCTGAACTAATCTTGTCATATTGTGCTTTCAAGTCTTTAACTTGTTTCTCTGTGTGTTCTATTGCACTTTGTAGATCTGTTAATTTATCTACATGTACTGATAGAGAATTTATATCTGTACCCTCCATCAAATTATTTTTGTCTTGTTCGAAATCAATGCTCATGATTATCCTTTCTGGTAGAGATCGAAATTAATTGGATAGTATTTAGCTTCTCTTCGATCCCATTTCAAGAGTCTAAATTGACCATTTGTTTGGTCACTTACAATTGCACATGAGATACCAATAATTGCAGGGTCTCCTGTTAACAATATGTAATCTTGTTTTCTAAAATCTCTTAAATTTTTTCTCATCTTAAACACAAATGGTGCAGGTGAAAAAATGATTTGAGAGTCAGGACCATAGTTTGGCAAACATATCACTAAGTAACCAAAATCAGATGCTCCTAAAATATTTATATTTGTTGGTGGTGTTTGTAATACATAAACAAAATTTTCATCAGGATTGTTTTTATGAAATTCTAAAAACTCTGCTAACGAATCTTTTTTGTATAATTCAAAAATTTTATTTTTCATTTCTACTCTTTCTTTTTTATCTTGACATCTATATATACATGATTATATCAGTGTCAATAGAAAGAATAAAAAAAATTATGAACTATAAATTTAAAACTAAACCATACGCGCATCAATTGAAAACATTAGAAATGTCGTGGGATAAAGAAGAGTTTGCATACTTTATGGAAATGGGAACAGGTAAATCTAAAGTCCTGGTTGATAATATTGGTATCCTATATGATGAAGGTAAAATAAATGCGGCGCTAATTATAGCACCAAAAGGTGTTTATAGGAACTGGTATTCTGGAGAAATTCCAACACATTTAGCTAGTCATATAAATCCAAAAACGGTACTATGGACTGCTTCAACATCAAAAGCAAAGGATAAAGAGTATCAATCTTTATTTGAATTAGACTATGACCTTCACATCCTTGTCATGAATGTTGAGGCCTTTTCAACGAAAAAAGGCGTTGAATTTGCTGCTAAATTTTTAAGAACCCATAAAACACTTATGGCTGTAGATGAATCTACATCTATTAAAACGCCTACAGCTAAAAGAACTAAAGCTATTACAGATCTTGCATTACTTGCAAAATATAAAAGAATTCTTACAGGATCTCCTGTAACTAAATCTCCTTTAGACCTTTACAGCCAATGCAATTTCCTTGACAACCATTTACTTGGATTTCAGTCTTATTATTCTTTTCGTCAAAGATACGCGCATATGGTGTCGAGAAACTTTGGAGGACGACAAGTTCAGATAGTTGCATCGTATAGACGACTTGGTGAGTTGTCGGAGAGTCTAAAGAAATTTTCATATCGTGTATTAAAAGAAGATTGTTTGGATCTTCCTGAAAAAATTTATATCAAAAGAACTGTAGAATTAACAGAAGAACAAAACAAGAAATATAAAACAATGAAAGCTGCAGCTTTGGCTGAATTTAAAGGACAAATTACTACTGCACCTAATGTTTTAACACAACTTATGCGATTACATCAAATAACTTGTGGACATTTGAAGCTAGATGATGGCGAAATTGTGTCATTAAAAAACAATCGTTTAAATGAACTCATGGATGTGTTAGAAGAGGTAGAGGGAAAAGCAATTATTTGGGCCAATTATATATATGACATTGAAGCAATTGTTAAAGAAATACAAAAAAAATATGGATCGGATTCTGTTGTACAATATTATGGCGCGATTGAAGCGGAAAAAAGGCAGAAAAATATTGAAACGTTTCAAGATCCCAATTCCCCTGTCAGATTTTTCGTTGGTAATCCTCAAACAGGCGGCTACGGCATTACGCTTACTGCAGCAAATACTGTTATTTATTATTCAAACGGCTATGACCTTGAGAAAAGATTGCAATCAGAAGATAGAGCTCATCGTATTGGGCAAAAAAAATCGGTAACTTATATTGATTTGATTGCAGAAGGAACTGTTGATGAAAAAATTGTTAAAGCTCTTCGTAAAAAAATTGATATTGCTTCAGAAATATTAGGTGAAGAAATTAAAGACTGGATTTAGTGAGATACTAAATACCAAATAAGTAAGAATCCAATTATAAATTCAATGGGTGTGATCCCTCTAAGATTTTTATTATGTCCAAAGGGATCATCACCAAACGTCATTACGTTTTAACTTAACCATTGTGCAACGATCCATACACAAACTATAATATATGGTGCTACAAATAATAATGCGTGTTTATCTTCTTTGCGCATTACTTAATATTAATGTCTACGCCTTCAATGTCTTTTGGTTCTTTAACGCCAAACTTGACTGTTAATACACCATCTTCCATTTCAGCTTCGTTCACAACTACATCTTCATGCAATGCAAATTGCTTAAAGAATTTTCTAGCTGCTAGTCCTTTTTGAACGTATTCTTTTTCTTTATCGTCCACTTCACCAGATACAGTGAGTACACCACCTTTGTATTGAACTTTAACATTCTTCTTATTGAATCCTGCTAGTCCTAACTCAATGCCGTATTCGCTGTTTCCGTATTTTACCACATTGTAAAATGGGAATGATTGAACTTTTGATAAGTTATCAAACATACTTCTGAAAGATGAACCTAATACATCATCCGTATGATTCCAGAAATCTTTGTTGAACTTATTGATTATATCTAAACCTGTCATATTAACCTCCTTGTTATAAGCAAAGTTTATAGGCCAACTTATGTTGCACCTGCGTAATATATAGGGGGTACCAGAGGTCATGTCAAGGTCGTTTCGTTAAAAATTGAGGCTCTCAGGAGCTCTTTTACCAGGGTGAATAGACGGTTTTTCCTGTTTTTTCAGATCTTGTAGCAGTTAAAGATTGTTTTCTATTTCCTTTACCAATGTATGAAACATGGACCCAACCACTGTGAGGTCCTTCTGATTCTTTATAAAATTCTAAAATCAATTGATCAAAATCTAAATTTTCTTTGATGTATTTTGCTAAAGCTTTATTATCAATACCCATAACTTGTATATCTGCGGCCTCTCCTTTTGCATGTTGTGAATCAATTGTGCTACCAATATGAATACATAATTCAGCTGACCTAAATCCTGACGATACAATCACTGGTGAATCATAATGATTACGAATTGGCTGTAATATAGATTCACATAACCTTTTAAGATTTTCTATTTGACCAGCAGTAGGATTATTATTGATACCCTTACGGGCGGCAATCTGTGATGCAGTAAGTTCTGCTAAAGAAAAATTGGTGGTAAGTTTCATTGTAAAAATATAGTAAGAAGAGACATCGCAACCGTACCCACAGCCGCTAAGAGAACCCAATAGATCTTGTCTATCTTTCCGCCCAATTTCTCAATGTCCTCATGTATATGCTTTTGATTTGTCTTAATAGTACATACTTCTTTTTTCAGGCCAGTCATGTGACCATATAGAGAAATCAGATGTTCGCGTTCTGTTTTAGGTTCAATTTCCATTAAGCTCTTTGCCTTTGTCTAATTGCTTGTTCGGTTGGAGATAGTAACGCAGTTTCAGTTGATGTCAACCCAGTAGCTGGATTAATTTGTGGTGTTGTTGCTTGTACAACTGGTTCTGGTTGTGGTGGTAATGGTGGTGTTACAGGTTTTGCTTGCGCAACTTGTTGTTTAGGTTGATTTACAGGAACTTCGCTTACAGGTTCAGGTGTTTTTGGAATATCATATTTAAATACTTTATTCAAATTACTATATTTTAAACTTCTAATAACATCTTTTAATTCGTATTTAGGATAGAAGAAAGATGTATTAACAGTTTGTTTATCAGTCAATCCTCTTCGTTTTTGTTCTTTTTTAATTTTATCTACTTTTTTCTCAAAACGAGATTCAGAGAAATTAACAGGTACAAATTCACCTCTCATTAATTTATTGATAGCAGAACTACCTAGTCCACGTTCCGTAAATATCTTTTTAATATCATAATTAGATAAACCAAATTTTTTCGCAGCTTGAATCGCATTATATATTTCTTTTTGTTGTTGAAATGCTTCTCTTTGAATATCAATAAATTCTTTAACTAATACATCGGGTCCTCGATTGTATACATCTGCGGTGCTATAAAACTTTTCTCCTTTGTATACATCTGATCTAATCTTAGAATATTTAGAAACGGTAAAATCAAGCGCTTTTGAAATGTCTACGTTTTGCGGTTTAACCCCTGTCCCAAGACCTATGATTAAATCTTGCATATCGTAAGACGTACCACCTTTTGTAAATCCAGCTTCAGCTGCTAATTTTATTTTTCTTCCTGTAGTTATAATACCTGGTTCATTAACCTTAATGACATGTTCCATTACTTTTCTTATCTTAACGTCTGTATCATCTGTAGGAGAGTAAATAACAGAACCTGTTCTTGTTTTTCCTCCTCTGTAGATAACATCAATGATAGGTTCTAAGAAAATAGGAGTATCAAAGAAAGAACCAAGCAGTTCACTTGTTGCTTTTGCTGCAGTTTCTAAAGTAAAGTTTAGTGTACTTTGATACTTTTGATCTCTGTTTTTAAATTGATTAACAATGGTTTCAAATGGTCTTGTTACTGTATCGTAAGGCAAGAAAGCAGATAAGTCAGCCATTTTAAATACACCTTTTTCATTTGTTGTAAGTGGAACTAATCTTGAGTTTTTATAAAACTCTGGACCAAAATGAGTTTTATATGCATCCATCATCTCTTCAGTGATTCCTGTTGCAGATTCTGCTATTTTTACTGCAGCAGTTCCTGCGCCGCCTAAAGTAATGTATTGACCAAATATTCCTCTGTATCCCATTTGTCTTAGTATTGGATCTTTAGATGCAATTTCTCTTAATGATACATTTAAACTATTTGTAGAAGTTCTAATCATTTCTGAAGGGAAAGATATAAAGTTACCTGCAGGTAATCTTCTTAATGCTTTAATGATATCAGGTACTTTACTATATGTTGGCATTGTATTTCTTACATAGTAAGCTGATGCTTGTTTAATTAAATCATCTAATGATTTTGTTGTGCCATCTAAATTTTTAAGATCAACTCTTCTTCCAGCAATATTTTCAAACCAGTCAATCATTTTTTTACGACTTCCTTTAGCATAGTCTTTTAAGAATGATTTATACCAGTTATATGCCGTCCACTTCCATACGTTATCACCACCTGCATATAAACGTCCTGCAGTTTTTGTTAGTTTTGATTTTTCTAATAATGAAATCAAACCATTCATACTGCTTATGGTTCCTCTTTGAATCTCACGAATCACAGCTTGTAATTCTGATGCTACGATGTTTTCATCTAACACCCCATATTTAATTCCTTCTTCAATACTATCTAATAATCTTTTTTCTGCTTCAGGCCCCATTTTACCTGCAGCAAAAATATCATCTGCAACCATTTTAATAGATTCAGTTACCGATGCACGGCCCCCGATTAGTCCTCTGTTTAACAAGAAGAATGCAGCAGATACAAAGTTACGTGTTTGTGTTTCAGGTGATAACACCGTCTTACCGTATTGAGTTAACGTCTTCATTTGAAGTACGTTTTTATATAAGTCTGCTTGTAGTAAAAAATCTAATGGACCTTTCAAAGAGGTTAATGCTTCAACCATTTCAGTTGTACCATAAAGTTTACTTGTTTCTGTGTTCAATAAACCAAGACCATCAATATGTCCCATTTGTCTAACCACATCAGTTCTTGCTGCAGCTTGAGCTGCTTCTTTAGAATCAAATAATACACCTGATCGTTTTAACATTTCACCTAAACGATCAAACAATAATCTGTTTACTGCCTGTGAATGCATTTGTGATGTTGTTGTCAATACTGAAGCTTGTAAATTGTTTTCTTGTCCAAGTAGTTTTCTAATGACATCAGGTAACTCTTCTCCTGTTGCAATAAATTTTTCTATTCTAAGTTTTTTACCAATACGATTTAATAGTTGTATTGGATCTTGACCATTTGTTTTACCAATACGAAGAATATTTTTTACAAACAATTTAGAAGATTCTTCTATACCACCTTCAAGTTTTGCTCTTTCCATATAGTCTTTATTTTTTCTGATAATATTTTTTGCATACTTTTGTGCATTTTTAAATATTGGATCAGTTTCTTGAACAATGTAATTTGGGTTTGTAAATGTTTCAAAAGATTTTCTTAAATAACCTTTGATGTTTTTTGTAAGAATAGGTTTTAAGATATTGTCATCTGGTAATAAATCTGAAAATGTTTTTTTGATATTAAGTAACTCATCTTGTAATGCTTTTGCTGTAGGACGTAATTCTTTTTGTACCGCGCTCAACGTTCTTTTGTCCTCTAAATATTCTAAGACTTCATCTAAATATTTGTCTCTACTTGCAGGTGAAGTTCTTGCTGTATTGTATTGGCCTTCAAATGATTTAGCTACATTGTATGCGCGTTTTTCTAAACTTTCTAATAACTTTTCAATAATTCTAGCCTTTGCTTTTATAAATTGATCTGCCTGTGCAGTAAGTTGATAAGCTTCTCCTGTTTTTTGACCCACAGATCTTAATCTTGCTAATCCATTATCTATTCTTTTTAACGCAACTCTTAAATCATCTGCGCTGTTAACTGTAAACAATCTCCAATCATTAAAAGCAGGTAAACCTTTTTTTAAATCTCTAAGTGGACTTACTTTACCTCTTGATGCAAATGGTAACAGCACTCTTGTTCCAAGTTCACCTACAAATTTTGCGTTGATCAAAGCTCCTTTGGCAAGAGAAGGTAGTACAATGGGGTCAAGAGATGCTAATTTAGTTATTGGATTGACAACAACAGCATTTGCAACTTTAGCTCCAACACCAATAGCTTTTGATCCTGCTGGATATAAACCATATTTAAAACCAAGTTGTAACCCTTTTCCTACAATAGGTATACCACCACCAATTAATGCACCTTCTTGTGCAAATTTTATTTTATTTATAAGTCTTGCAACTGCTAAATCTCGCCCTGATTTACCTTCTTCTGATACTTTATCTGTAAATAATGTTTGTCTACCTGGATCAGATAACAATGCATCAGATATACCTAATGATAATGCACCTTGTCCTGAGTATCTTGCAACGTTTGTTGCACTTGCAGCAGTTCCTCTTAAAAAGTTATTTTTTATTTTACCTATTTTCTTTTGAATAAAACTATTTAAATTTTTTATTTTTTTTAACTTTCCAGCGTTACCAATCATTTTAAAGATAACTGTGCCAGGTAATACAAACTGTGTTCCAAGTTCTGTAAGTTCACCTACTAATGTTTCTGGCTCACCATGTATATTGATATAATTGTTTACTGCTTTGTCTAAAGCTTTTGTTGTGTTGGTATCAAAAGCATAATCAATACCTGAAGTTACAAATGTTCCAACAGCTTGAACTGCTTTGGCAGCTCCTGATTTAATAGATCGATCTATTTCAGCCGCTAAATCTTTTTCTTTTTCTGTTTCTTGTACTTTTAAAACTTCTTTTTCAATATCAACTTCACCAAAATCTTCGGGTTTTAAGCCTTTTTGTTTCATCATTTTTTGTTTTGTAAGTTGCGGGCCTATAAAAGGCATAAATCTTAAAAACGATGATGGTTTTACAGTAAGCTCAACACCTTTTTCGTCTTTTGGCATACTTTCCTGAAATTTTTTTACAAGTTCAGTCGCACGATCCTTGTCGATCTGTTCAGGTTTTTTGATAAAAGGTTCTTTGGCGGCCATTATGCCTCCTGTGGTAATACTAAATTAACTTGATATTTTGTGTTGAAGGCGTTGACATCAGCCTGTGTTTGAATTTGTGCAAAGTCTGCTAAAGCTTCATAGCTTGATGCTAATAATTGTACAATATCATCTGTAATTTGTTTTGGTAATCTTGCTCTTAATTCATCATAAGATAATTGAATAGGTCCTTCTTCATTAGGCATTTGAGCTTGTTCAGCAGTTTGTTGCATTGGGTCCATGACTTCACCGCCTTCTTGATATCCAACTCTTCCACCGTCAGCCTTACCTGTTACTTTTCCATAAAAGCTTGATTCCATACCAGCAAGTAATTGCCCTGCGTAATTGTAAATTGCTTCAGTTTTTGTTTTACCATATACTTTAACTTGATCTGGATTTTCTTCAAAATATTGAGTTGCTTGACCAATTGCTTCTTCTAATGCTTTTTGGTTTCCTAAAATTTTATATTTATCAGATAAGTCTAAACCACCATATGCATCAGATATTTCTTTATCACGTTGCGCGATTAACTTATCTTTTTCAATTTGTGATTTTGCATTTGCAATTTTAGTTGCATATTTTTCTTTAATGAAATTTGCCTTAACTTCAATCTCATATGGTTTAGCAACTTTTGCTAATCCAAGTTCTCTTTCAATTTCTAAACCTGTTAAAGTACCAGCAAGATCCGCAGCTTGTTTTTCTCTTGCTCCCATGCTTGTTGCAAGACCTCTTCCAAGATTTGCTAATGGTTTAGCAGCCGTAGTTAATGCACCACTAATTCCTCCACCCATACTTGGAGCACCTGCAATCTCTGCACCTGTTGCAGCAATTTGTAAGTAATCACCTAAACTTAATGCAGGTTTTTCTGCTCTTAATTTTGCAAGTTGTTCTTTATACTTTGTAACGATGTCACCATCTTTATAATTTTGTCTTGGTTCACTTAAACCAGACGTGATACCCGAACCGCGGCTATCAACCTTACCACCTTTTCTGAACATCGGTCTTCTTAAAATACTCATGTTAAAAAAAACTCTTAATTGCTCCACCTAATCCAGCAGCACCGATACCTAATCCTAGTAACTGTTGAGTTGTGCTTGGAGGAGGTGTTGTTTGTAATTGTGTTGCAGCAGGGAATCCACCAATCACTGATGCAAGTTGTGGTCCAATTAAACCTAACCTTGTAAATGGTTCAAATGCAGCTTCTCTTGCTTTTTCTTGTTCCGCTGCAAGTTGAGCCTGATTAATTTGTCTTTGTGCACCACCGAGTTGAGTTTGATAAGTTCCCAAACCTTGTTGTGCTTGTAATCCTTGTAACGCTGCGGTTTGAGCTTGTTGAAATCCTTGTTGTCTTAATTGTGCTTCTAATTGAGCTCTTGCAATATCAGATGTTGCTTGA
>Ga0181568_10003068_pt1 | contig 15112 bp, 1 predicted proteins | sample 101ome_20_FD_133758 | JGI IMG/M metagenome (GOLD analysis project Ga0181568, IMG submission 133758) | Coastal salt marsh microbial communities from the Groves Creek Marsh, Skidaway Island, Georgia - 101404AT metaG (megahit assembly) | ecosystem: Environmental > Aquatic > Marine > Intertidal zone... | reverse complement strand
TTGGTGTAAGATAGGTAATAAGTCCTGTTGGATCAACGGATGTTCCACCTGATCCAAACACCATTTCGTAAACCGTTCCTAAACCTTGGTTTGAAAGAGACTGGACCATTGCAACACTCATATTTTCATAGTGAATAGCATTGCGTTTATCAATTATAACTTCACCTGATTTTGGGTCAAATATCTTTATATGTCCCTCAAAGTGAAAACCTCCAGTCTCGTTGACAGTGGGTTTTTTATTTTCTTGTGTTTCTTTTTGGTTATCTGGCATCTTTGTCTCTTCGGTTTTCATAGTGTATTTATTCAGGTAAAGTGGTAGTTCTAGCAGCAATGAACTTACTAATTGGCGTACTGTTTTTAAACAGAGTAACGCCATTACTAGCGGTTGTTGCACCTTTATCGTACCAAGTTGTACCCGTCCTTTTTATAACTGTTATGCGTGTTCCTGCTGAAGGAACTTCTGTTAATCTTATATATGGATTTGATCCGTCTACAGAGAATTCTGCTTCTATTTGCTTATCTGCTGCGGGACTAGCAGGACCTAAATCCTGATCATACACAGTAAGTGGCATTTTACGCAACCTCTTACCACCCACAAAAACTTCTATAGTATCACATCTACCGTATTCCTCAGGTATAGAAGTAGCAGTCCAAGAACCTACCGTTGATTTTGTAGGTGTATAATCAAGCGGTCCGATTAATACAGAACTTCCATCACTTACAAAGTCTGTCCTTTCCTGAGTATCAGTATAAGGTATTACTTCGTCAGGACCAATATCTGCCACCAAATCATTGACAGCATGAGTTTCCTTGATCGGAGTACCATTGACTCCCCTTCTTAATTGGCTCAAAACATTGCCAACCTTCTTTAAGTATTCTATTCTCTCACCGTTTATTTCTATCACGCCCGGAATATTTCTATTTCTATTAGGTGAAAATAAATCAGCAGCACTGCTTAACACAACTTCTTCATCATAATAATTTAATTCTTGTGCCAGATAGATTGTTTTGCTGGTTGCGTATCTATTATATCTGTATACATTTAACATGTCTTTGCTAATTTCGTATGAGCTAGGGAATCTATAAACATCCGTACCAAATGTTGTAATTGTGATGATATCGTCCTGATTAGTATCCGTTTCGAGATAGATTACTCCGCGAGGTAATGAAATGCTATAATCCTCGTCTCTGGTTAATCTCACACCATTTTTGTAAACCCACACATATGAAATCCCCAGAGGTGCATAAGGAAGTTCATAATTTACCTTTCCACCTTTGGTTACATCACTGTATACTTCCATGCTTGGATACTCACTGAACCAAGTAACTGTGAGGATGTCTCCTGATGTAAATGAAACAGAATCTGCAATTTTCAACCTGTTGTTTACTATGCTGTATTCAGCACGCAAATCATTTTCAATCTTGATTACATCTCCTTCATTTAACACACTTGATTCTATTGTTAGAAGTTTTGATGTTCCGTCATAAACATAATCCTGAATGAACGTTTTCTGTTCTCCATTTACAAAAACTTTAATGTTTGCAGAAAGTATCGCACCAGATGCTTCTAGAGGATCCTGCCCAAGCGTGAAGGAGTTTGTTGCACCGTCATAGACTGAATAAATTGTGTCAACTCCTTTTAACTTAACATCATTAATTTCAGCAACCATGGATGATATTGAACTTTCTCTGGTTAATTTTACAAAATTATCCAATTCTACGATTCTATCTGTTCCTAGTGTTGTAGTCTGCCTGTTGATTCTCACCAACCCTAACTGTCCGGAATCAACATCATTACTTGCTTGGAATACCACTATCTTAATGATGCTGCCTTCGTCTGGAACTGTACCAAACTGCACCAGAGTTCTTCCGGCAGTATCAACTGTGTCCGTGCTATCACTGAATACTGCATCCTTTTCAACACCATCGATTGTTACGAATATGCTGGAAGTTATATTGTATGGAGCATCTGTTAGGAATAATCCAGTTTCTCCGTCAGCAACAAATTCCTGATAATCCAACAAGCCAACTCCACCTATGCCTATTGACACAATTTCTATCTTCTTGTCTGCGTCCGGTGTTGCTGCAAATTCTATTGTTTGTTCATTTACGGAATAATCAGTGTTCAATACTTGTTTGATTCCGTCAACATATACCAATACTGATTTATCCTCAACAACTTCCTGTCCAATTTGGAAAGTCGATGTTGATCCATCACTAATTACGATATTCGATTCCAACGGTGCTGCTCCTGACCCAGTAGTCTGGAAAACCTTTATGCTTAGATTGTCAAGAACCTGTCCCGGAATATTTTCTTCGGGTGACGGTACCTGTTCTGGTCCCACGAATCTTCCGCCGGTTACCTTAATTTCTTCAACAGTTAATCCGGTTGCGGTTGCATATGCTCCGTCTATTGCGGAAAGGCTGCCGCCCGTAATATTCGTATCAACAATATTTGGATCAGTAATCGTGACTGCGCCATCGCTTTCAACAGGACGGAATATTAGGATGTCACCGTCATTGGTTGTGATATATGAACCAATGTCTATCACATTCGTGCTTCCATCGCCAACGAATGTTGGCATCTGTGCATTTGGGTTAGCACTGGTTGAACTATCGTTGCCTTCAAAGAAGAACGGATCATCTATTCTAACTACTGGAGGATTCTTAACGTATTCGGAATATTGTAAATTGTCAATGGTTGGAAGCGTTCCTTCTCCTGCACGCTTGAGATAGACGTTAATTTCCTGTCCGTCTGCTGGCACATAAGGCAGTGTCACTTCATTCGTGCTACCGTCAGCAACCACATAGTAATCCGCACTGCTTTCAACACTATCCCAACTGTCCGTAAACCAAGGTAGTGCATCCCATCCACCAGTCACATCAAATGTTGTTCCCTGTATTTGTACACCACCAAAGTCTATACCAGTCATTAACTGATTGAGCTCCTTGCCCTTCATACCCTCAGTTGGTGAGTAATATTTGTTAATTCTATTGACGCTGTCCAGCAGTTCGTCATTCTTGGAGTATTCAATCTTGATTACGTCGCCCTGTATCGGAGCATTGTTGAATACTATTCTTCCCTGCAACAGGGTATATCCATCGATTATCTTAGTAAACAATGAAACGGAATATTCACTAGCCAACACCGTTTGATTGTTTTTGGTAATGCTAATCTTTGTCTTGTCAACAGTTGGCGCATATCTTAAGTCAAACACTGCCGTATTACCGGTTGCCGTAAAAGTCTGGCTATCCGTAAAATTAGTAAACAGTCCTTCCTTGTTTATTCTGTCAAATTTTACCTTAAGTTCGAAACTTCTGCTGTTGCCTTCACCAAGATAAGCAACTGCTTTTGCAACATCTGTTGACGCTCCATTTCCACCCACCAAACTAACTGTTGGTGTCTTGGTGAATCCTCTTCCCTTGTTAAGAATTCTAATTCCCGTGACTGACCCACTACTTATGAAAGCCTGTGCGGATGCACCGGTACCGTTGCCTTCAATCACTACCCTTGGTGGACTGGTATAACCACTGCCTGTGTTGGATATCACTATATCCGTTATGCTGTAGCCTCGATTGTCAAACCATGTCTTCCACGGTTGTTGTGTCATCAAGGTACTATTTTCATTTACGGCAATAATTTTTCCATCAACATCAGAATAAACAGCAGGCAAATCAAAGTCATTGGCTGCTACTCCGTTACCTTCTAACTGTTCGTATCTACTGACATACTCTCTAATGGTTGTTCTATATGGTTTAACTTCTTCTATGTAACTCTGATAACTTTCTAGATTGTCGTTACTATAGTTAGGAATAACCTTTAGATTACCAACGTTGTGTATCGCCTTTAGGAAACTGGACTTGAACAACCAATCAACGTATGTTTGCTCGTGCATCACATATCTAATACTGTTAAAAAATAATCTGTTCCATTCAATCTTGTAATCGCCCCGGAATATATCTTCCTTGACTGCACTAATGATGTTCCTTAATTCTGCCGTTGGTTCCAAATCATACAATCCGGTATCAAAGTTTACCACATTGTCAAATCCAACTCCAGAAACAACCGTGTCATATAAATTTTTAGAAAGTTGTATTGTTCCGTTCTGCCTTCCAACCAATTCATAATTGCCCAAGGGTAAATCACTGCTTTCTGCCGTTTTCTCAAATACTGCCCAGCCACCGGAACCGTATTCCTTGATTCTTATTAAATCGCCAACGGCAGTTTGTATTGAAGGTTCCACCGAAACATCAACTATTTCCTTAGTTATTCTTGAAGTCGTTCCATATCCTGTCTTCCACCAATCAACGTAATTCCAATACTTTCTGGTATCGAACGCCTGTGACGCACTTCTATAGAATGTCTGTCTTATGTCATCCCAAGCATAGATGGACCAATAGTTGTTTGCCGTGCTGTCGTTTTCCACCAATACGGAAAACTGTCTTACCACAGGATTGGCATTCGTGTAATTTGATCCTGAACTTACCATCGCAACCTCAACAATTCTTCCCTGATTGTCAATGTGGGTGATTGCTTCTGCTCCTGCTCCATCTCCCTGTATGGTAACCTTTGGTCCTGGGTATACGCCAGGTGCTTCAGTGTCAAATAATTCTTGTGGCTTGTATCCAAATCCAGGATCAACAATATCAATTGAGGAAATTTCATTATTAATAATATTGGCTGACAATTTTGCCTGCTTGACCCTTACCGTTCCAACATTCTCCAAATCAATCACACCATCAACCTTGGTATCATATAGATACAATTCGTTCGATGGTTCATTGTCAACAAGATTTAGTTTTTCAAAATTAATCGTGTTTGCAAATGCTTCCTTAACCAGTATTCCATTAATGTATTCTATGCTCTGCTGGAGAATCTGTTTTCTATTAACAAACATGCTCTGCCTAGGGCGGAAGTTTATTCCATACTTCTGTTTTTCAGGTATGTTTGGATCGGGAACTCTATTTCCCTGTACGTCATAACCAACCAAACTGTCAATCCACTTCTTCTCAAGTTTGGCATTAGGAACGCTGTTTTCATCATTTTCAGTTAGCAACAGGAATTCGTTGTGTGCGGCATTGTTATTTGTTGCTGAATTATAATATTCAAGATTCAACACACTGATGCTATCACTCACTATATTTTTGTAATTGTAGAAAAATATTCTATTGTCTGCCGCAAGTGCAATATAACTGTTTCCTAGAGTGGTAGGATTGTTGATTAGTGCCGCAACTTCTGCTGCACTAATTGTTCTGCCTAGAGTATTTTCAGGAACCGTAACCTTATTGCTTACCCAATAGTAGTATTTTGTTTCAGTAACCAGCCCCGTGTTTACATTTAGGAATTCCTTAACGCTGTATACGTTATCATTAGGATATAGCGGTTGTCCTGAAACTCCAAGTTGTAATCCTTCGGTGGTGTCTGCCAGCACTGCCCATTCTGATGGTAATAGTTTGGATTCAACCCATTCGTAAACCTTGATTGATGATCCTTCTGCCTGTGCTCCCCAGTTTGCTAATCTGTAGGCTGTGTCACCCTGTTCATAGTCAATCCATTTTGCACTTGATACATCCCACCATAGTCTTCCAACATTTTTGTCAAACCATGCCACTGAACTATCTACAACAACTTCTTCAGATCCCACATTGTATGTTGCTGGATCATACAGTGTCTTGTATTCTATTTCTTTTTCTGCTGCCGCTAGAATTTTTAATTTTGCTGGATCAACAACTTCCATGTCCTGTATTTTATTGTCGCCTGCTTCATTATATAACGCAATTCTTTTTATTTTTGAAAGATCCACTCTATCAGGTTCGCTTCCTACTATGCTTAGGCTTTGTACGTTTGAATCTTTTCTAAATAGCCTTATCATTCCTGTAACGTCGCCAGAAAAATCTAGAGTTGGACCGTGTGTCGTAGGTTCAATATAGTTTGGTGATCCTACAACTATTACATTATCCGTACAATACAGACTGTATCCAAATGATTCATTGGTGCTTAAATCATCTTCTAATTTTTCAGTTAACAAATATTTCGATCCTTTGAGATCGAACACATATACTGCACCACTATATCCACCATAGGTGCTAAATGTAGTGTTCGAATCATCAAAACTTGTTTCACTTCCGTCAAATCTAATTGGTAGATTATAACCAGTATTATTTGCACCGATTACAATCTTGCTTGAATTATTTGTAATGCATGCTGATTGTCCAAAGTATTCATTTGGATAAATTCCGTAACTTTCAATTTTCTGCTTTAGTCTATATCTCGTTGCTGTTGAATCAGTTTCATATTTAAAAATATATGCACTGCCCTGATTTTGTAAATTTTTATCAGCCTTTGGACTAGTAACAACCAGTGTGTTTCCTGTATGGTCTAGATCAATGGCATAACCAAACATATCACCTGTGCTAATAATTTCTTCGGCAGGTAAATCACTAATTTCTGCTAGACTTTCTGCTGTTATAGTTTGCTGTAGACTGTAAAATCCTTGTGCATTTTTAGTATAAATGAACACCTTACCAACGGATTCTGAAGAACTATCTCCAACGTTGACCCAAGGATAACCATCATCAGGTGGTTGATTGAAACTTCTAATCGTGCTATCAGGTCCTACAGATGTTGCACCTAAATTTTCTAATTTGTGATAGCCGCCTTGGTATTTTACCACATCATTTTCTACATATTCATAATTAGGCTGCCAGTTTCCTCTAAAGTTTGCAAAATATTGTCCATCTGCCTGAACAGCACCTATAACTAAAGTTGAAGCATCACTATCAAATGCCAAGGAACTACCAAACCGATCTCCTTCTTTGATCAATTCTGCCAGTTGATCTTCTGAAAGTATCCCTGATGCTAGTGTTGATCCATCGTCTTCTATGCTTACGCTTGATGGTAAAGAAACATTAGTATTAACTTCGTCTAGTCTAATCCAATCATTACTTTCAATAGTAATTGTGCTACCGTCACCTTCGTTGTCTTCCAATGCTTGCCATAAATTACCATTGTAAAAAACTATCGAACCCTTAGGATAGAAACTATTCTGCGTTACGGTTCCTGTTCCTTCTCCTTTCTGTCTTGCCACAAATATCTGTCCTGGGGTATTATTTAATGATCCCAGAGATCGGAAATCTGTTGTTCCTAATGTATCAATTGTGTATGTTCTTCCTGCTAAAATTTCAGTAGCCGGAAGTGTTCCGCCTGGTTGATATATTCCTCTATAATTAGGATTCTGTATCAACTTCCAACCATTTGCTTCAGTATAATCATATATGTATACCCTGCCCTTGGTATCGTTGGAACCAGGAGCAGATACTGCCATGGTATATCCGCCTGTAGTTTTAGCAATGGAAATTTTGCTACCAAAAAATTTGTCACCATCCGATCTAGGACTTACGTAACTTTCAACATAATTCCATTGTTGGGCACTGTATCTATAGATTGAAATCATTCCTTGGTTTTCATAACCTGGATTTGTGCCACTTTCTCGTGCTTCAATGTTAAAGGTCTGTTCCCAATCCTCAGTGTAAACATTAATTGTGCTTCCGTCACCTAAGACTGTATTCTTAGCCTTCCATAAATTTCCTTCATATAAAACTATATCATTAGGAGCATAAGTCTCATAGGTACTAAATATCCCTTTATAGTTTGTTGGAACTCCACTGGCACCTGGCGATCCAATCACTAACCATTGGTTATCAGGACTTATTGCTAATTCTTCTCCAAAGGTATTTCCTACTGCTCCTGTGAAACCTGAAAGAGGTTCTAGTATTTGTTTAACAGAAAGACCCGTTGCTGTTTCTAGGTAAACAACAACTATGCCCGAGCCCGGAATTGATCCTATGGTTTGTTGTAAATCTTCTGTGTATAAAACTTTTTTACCTGTGTGTTTAGGAACAGAGCTGCCAAAAGATTCTATTTTTTTCGAAGAATAAATCTTATTTTTTTCAACTACTTCCCATCTATCATTTCCATTGTTATCAATGAAAAGTTTTGACTTTTTATCTAGTAGTGCTGTGTTTTCTATATCCAAAACATCGTAACTTTCAAATCTTGCATTGGTTAACAATATAGGATAATTTAACGAACTTGGTTCGAATTCTAAATCAATTGGTGGCGTTTCGGTTACAAAAGATGCCGTAAAGTTTGTTACAGCAGTAATTTTTTGGAATCCATCAACATCTCCAAAAGTTTTAAGTCCAACTATATCATCTATACTAAGATTATGTCTCTTACCAAATGTAAGAGTTACAGTATTTCCTTCTGTTGTAAGATTAACAATAGGAAGTTCATTAACAAAATTAACTCTTAAAACTGTCCAACTCTGCTTATCAAATGTTACCCAGATATGATCATTGTTGCTAACACTATTAATGTCAATGTTTAAAATATCATCCCTAGTTTTAACAATATATTTTGTTTGATCTACCTTGACATACCCTGCCGTCCTCATGTATTCCTTCACAGAGGTAGTTGGATTAATCTTGGTCGTATAAGGAATAGGTGCAAAATCAAAGTCTGATTGATTTACTCTATAATATCTATCAACTGAATCAATGTTTTCTGTATCAGTAACAATTACAGGTTGAGGATTTAAAACAAAATTATCTGTGTCTAATTTTAATTCAACTATTTTAGACTGATCTATTCCTCCCAATGATCCTACCTTGAAAGCCCACTCCTCTTTCAGTGTAATACCATTATCTGTAGTTCTACCAAGTTTATTAAATATTTTAGTGAATGAATTGTTAGTTCCTTTTTCTCTTATGAAACCCTGATACAATCTAAATTGTGTTACTTCGTCTTCCGCTAAATTCTGTAGATAGGTTCTTGTCTGATAGCCGATTGCGTGCCTTGCGAGATCTCTCTGGCTCTGTGAAAGTCCTTCAGTATCAACATCAAAGTAATCTTCCATCTGATTAATTCTAAAATCATAATTAGGAATAAGTCTTTTTTCTGGTGTTGAATCTAGTACGGTCCAGTTATTTGCATTAAATTCTTCTAGGCTAGTATGATTCTTCTTGCTAGTATAGTTTACTCCTTGGAAGTTAATAATGTCACCTAGTTTGTAATCAGTAAACGGTTGCCAGGAGTCTATGTTTACATTGTCAAATAGGAATCCAGGTGAAGTGTAATCTCCATCCCAGTCCACGGTACGGAATCCTTGCACCTTGATTCTTTCCTGTCTATAACCTGTTGGCTTATCAAATATTACATCATTAAACACGGTCCTATCGTTAAAAATAGCAACATGTTCCTTGAGAACATAGTTTAATTTTAGATAGAATAAACCTCTTGTGGTATCATTTATGTTAAATGTGAAAGTTTGAAATTCTCTATTCACATCAAAATTATTAACATTCATTGGCTCACCGTTGTCAGTGAGCACGTTGTAATCATAGAAACTGTCAAGTATGTTGTCAACCACTCCAACAGGAACAGTTACCTTAATTTTTTCAGCACCCGGACTGACTGCCAGCAATGATCCAACTGCCCATTCGTTGCGTGTCCAAAACATGAATTCCTTGGCAGCAGTGGTAAAATCCTGCATTGCTTGATTATCCGCGCTGTAATTGTCAAATATGAATCCTTGGCTCTTTAGATAATCCTCATAACCTAGCAGGAAGTCAACCACATCCTGCACACTATTAAATGTAGTTCCGTAACTGATATTAGCAGTTCTAAATCTGTTGAAGGTTCTTCTTCGCTGTGCTGTTGCTGCTCCTATGATTGGCAATTCTGGAAGTTTGGTCCAATTGTCTTCCTCAAAGGCATCTGCACTGGTGTGGGTGAGTTTAGCCCTATAGAACATGTTTCTGTATTGTACTATTGCGCCATTATTGTACAACTGATTTGACGTCCAGTTAACAAAGGTTGCACTAACTCCACCAACCGATATAGTTGGATCCTTCTGATTCGCAATGGCACGATAAATTGTAAAATAAGGATTAACATCATCATATCCATTTACGATCCAACCACCTTCAGTCTTTTCAAATATGATACCACTATAGCTCACAGTCTGTATTGGTGCGGATACGTTGAAGAAAATATTATAATTTTCCTGGGGTATGAATATGCTTGAACTTGAAGCAGCAGGACTCTTTGAATCCAACAAGTATTTCTGCTGCGTCTTGTCAACGAAACCGCTTAGCCTTGATGTCAATCTCACGTTTATGTTTGAAAGCACATCCTGTGACGCTGGAATTGATTTTCCTTGCGATTTTAGATAACTGGCTAGATAAAAAGCCAATCCAGAAGTTATTGTCTCACCGGTGATTGGTAATTCAATCTCCTGAGGATTTATGAACACTCCTGTGTTCTTGCTTATAATTTGGTCCGCAATGTTTCTCTTAGTTTTGCTTCTGTCAAAGTTTGCGATTATGTATTCAAATGGACGGAGCAAACACAGTGCCATTGTAACAACGAATGGAAATTCGGAACTGCTTCTGTATGCATATTCAGTTGGTGATACGTCACCAAGAGTAAAACTTCCCTTGTTGTTAGTGAGAGTGAAATTTCCAGCCAAGCCACTATCAAGCGGACTCAATAGATTTCCGTGTTCATCAACAGGCACGTGTCTCATTATTGAAGTTCTAGCGTATCTCTTGTAGGTGCCTGCCCTATCTCCTTGTCGGATTATACCATCCCTGATATCCTCCCAAAGGATTAAGTTACCGCTCGTGTACGGTGCAGCACCATATTCATCTTCCCACCATGCGGGTTTTTCAGAGAAACCCAAACACTCCCACGGGCATCTATGGGGTCTATCTGTGTCATAGAAATATTTGTATACTCCTCTCCACCATCCTGGTAAATTTTCTAAACCATCAGGAGATGTCATGTTCGAGTAGGTATAGGTAAATGTTTCTGTATCCTTCCAGTAATCGTTGGTAGTATATCCTAGATTAGTATTTGCTACCCATCGTAAAAATTCCTGGTTGGCAACTGCATCAAATTCTTCCTTGGTGAATACGGAGTTGCCATAATAACCGCCCAAGTTTGCATCAATATCAAAAACGGAAGGATCATATTCCTGCTTGATGTTGTTGTATATTCTGTATTCCAATTCAAGAAGAACATCATCTCTGAAGTCACCATATGCTATGGTGATGCTACCATCATGCCCCTGTATCACTTCCTGTGGTTCCCTATAGGTATCGTCCACAAATTTCATGGGAGTGTATTTCTTGTACAGTCCGATGGAAGTTGGTGTTGGTGGTATGTGGCATGAAGCCGTTGACACATATTCTCTTATCTCAATAGTGTCTCCCTCTACCAAATCTATGGAGAGAGTCAAATAAGAAAATTCAGAACTGAATGAATAGTCTCTTTGGTTGAGCAATTGCAACCCATTTCTGTAAACGTAGACTGCACGCCTGCTTAGAGTTTCTAAATCAAAACCTTCATTTAGAGTAAATGTTCGTATCCCAGTGTCTTCCACGGTGTATTCTGTCTTGGTAAAAGCACCCGTTCCAATCATGTCACTGTCAGCAAATGCGCTGGCAGGGCTCTTGGTTTTGTTTAATTCTTCAAATATTCTATCAACCAAGTCGGGTATGCTTTCGATATCTTCTACTTCATAGGATTTTTTGATGAAGTTTTCCTTGAACAGAGAATACTGTTTCTTTGAATGCTGTAGACTCTTGATAATGTTCAAGTCCTTGTCACACAACATTAGTAGGGCAGATGCCGCAACACCACTATGCTTTAGGAATCTTTTGGCGTTTGGAACGAACTCCGATATATCTCTAAGATTAGAAACTCCAGGAAGATTACCTGTAAATCTCGTGTCGAACTCGAGAGCCGTCCTTACATGATCCGTTGCCTGTCCTAAAGTAAATGTACCGAGTGATTCGTTGAGTGGATTCTTTTCTATTCCAACCGGAATTTCATAATAACCCTGATCCGGCGTGAGTTCTCCCACAATCTTTATCGTGACGATATCTTTGGGTTGGAACGTAGTTGTGAAACTAAACTGGTTTATGTTCCTAGTATAATCTTCCTTGAATTCCTTGCCGTTGAGATAGAAAATTATTTCAGCGCCGTCAGCGAGATTTTCAAAATCAACAGTGTTAAATTCAACAGTGCTGGTAGCATCAACAATTTTTGTGCTATCAACTATGGGCTGTAGATACTTCGTATTGGATCTAATCCATCCATTTTCATAATCATCATTTACCCTATAGTAGTGCTTGTTTATGTTGCTAGTAAAAGCCTGCTGATTTGCAGTGTATGTGAAAGTTTCAGTTTCCCAATTCCAATTAAATTCGATATCGCCAACGTTGTCAATGTTTTGGTATGATATTGCAAATCCTAACTCTGAATCAATTGGTCCGTTGCCTTGCTTGTAACTAAAAATTTTGCTTCCCGCAAAACTCGAAACAGGATAGGTATCAACATTATCCAACGCCACGCCATTCTCATCAAAGGCGTCAAACAATGGCGGTTGGTTTACCGTGGTTTTATCCTGGCTACGATTCCATACCGTGCCATCATAGTAAAACATCTTGCCGGCGTTTGCAGTTCCCCTGCTGGCTAATACACACTCATTAAGTTGTGGAGCACTGTCAGCAGTTTCTCGTAGAGTAATCTGCCTCACTCCATTATGAATTATAAACTTGACTTCATATATTCTATTATTTGCAAGATTGTCAGTATCCGCAGTTACTAGAACCCTTGCACCCTCAAATAGGCTTTCCCCATCCACGGAATATCCCGTGCTGCCTTCAATAGTTGAAAACACATCCTTAGTATAATCATCCACATAGTCCACTGATTGTTTTGCAGTGGTCCCTTGTTGATACAGTTTTATGTTGGGATGAAATTCTACTATAGGACGCTTTGCCCTTGCGGTTTCTAGTGCGTCAAAATCACTGTCTCTGTAGTTATATGCAAATTCAAGCACGCTTCTGTGGAACCAACGATTGTATCTGCTCCATGGGTTCAAATCAGAACTTGCTCTATTAATTGTTACGTAATCCTTATTAGCAGGATACAGTGTTGCATCGTCAAATGGTTGTGTATCAAAACCTTGATTATCAAACAGTATCTCAGGAGTGTTTGCGCTGATTGACGGTGGAATCAAATCTGCAAATCGGATTAGATTGATTGCCTTGCCCACACCCTCAACCAACCACGTGTCCGTGGCATACTTTTCTGATTCAACCTGTCCACGGAATTCAACAACCATGCCATTTGAAAATTCTATTCCGTTAGCACTGGTATAATAAGTCTTGCCCAGTATTTCCTTTTCTACATTTATTGCTGTGTTAGATTCAATATCAGCAATTATAAATCTGCCTAATCTGTTAGGATCAGTCGCACTCTGATAGTAGATTACGTCCGGAGCATTTAGTGGAACTTCAAACTTTAGAGTTCCAACTTCAACTGAATTATTGGTTACACCATTATTATAAATTAAACTATTGAGAGAGGCTGAGCTATCCAGCAATTCCCAATCCTGCGAATCTATATCAATGGTGCTGCCATCTCCGGGCAAAATTTCCTGTAGGGCACGCCATAACTTACCATCAAAGACTGCAAGGTCCCCAGGAAAGTAAGTTTTAAGTGGCTCATAATTTAAACTACCAGTATCATAATTTGTTCTTAATACAAAAGGCTCGCCTGGTGAGTTTACTGTAAATTCATATGTCTGTCCCCTGTATAGGGTAATGGTTGGATTGTTTGTTAACCCGTCCGGAGTAAACACCCACGATGAACCTATTCCTTGATTAACCTTGTAGGTTGATTGCACGCTCTGCGCCTGTCCGAAAACAGCCACGGTGGGAGGTCCTGCAGGAACCCAATAGTATTCTCTATAGTTTACAAATTTATCCCAATCAATGGGAGGGTTCCAACTGTAGTGTTCCTGGAATGTAGTCTTATCATCTCTTTCATTACCATTACCAAAGAAAGTTTCAATATTCTTAAAATCTAGATAATCATAGAACTTGGTTACTATCTGATTGTTTTCTACGGTGACACCCGGTTCCAGTTGATATCTACTTCTTAGGGTGTTATCAGTATCAAGATAAACATTATTACCGTTATATGTCTTGCCAAACCTTCTACCCACGTATCCGGACAATTTATCCAGTGCACCTGGTTGTATTAGAGGATCAACAACACCAGAAAGAAATTTGTCATTTACATCCGTTCTAAAAGTCTGCGGTAATAAATCGCTAGACTTTCTAATTGGTAATTGACTATTAGGATATACTTTATCTGCCATTATGCATCACTCACTACTGTACCAGTACCGGCTCTTATTTCAGCAGCAGTAATGCTTGAGACAATTTTTATGTCATCAACCGTTGCTCCGCTTACAAAAATTTCGTCTGGCTTGCTTTGAATTTCGAAAAGGCTACCAAATGATTGATCCGTTGCCCTTGGCAGGATGACAAAGTTTGTGACATCCGGTGCGACTGAATTAATGACATAAGTTGTTAGTTCGCTGAGATAAAATCTATCTCCAAAGTCCCAATTGCTAATTGCAAAAAATCGATTGATAGCATTCACTATTCTTACCTTGAGATCATTATCATTAATTGCCTTGCTTGTATTCTTAACAATCTTAAACTCCGCTTGTAATTTAACTGCTGCCTTGCTACCAAATAAAACTTTATACTTGACAGGATGATAAATTATTTCATCACTTATTGTTTTGATTGCAGACAAATTGCTTCCAAACTCAACCCTTAGGCTGTCAGTAGTCGGTGCCACAGGTTCTGTGGTTGCACCGGCTAGATAATTTCTAAATGCTGTGTCGTAATTTTTTGTTAATAGAAATAAATCAACAATATTAGTAACACTAGGATCTATTCTTCTATCCTCACTAGCAGCATGAGTGTATTGGAATTTTAAATTTCTTCTACCAATGTAAGCAACATAAGAACTGTCTAAGATTAGTGTATTGGTATTTCTATCAACACGCTTCACTCTATTTTCTGCCACGTCGCTAAAATAAATTAATTGTCCATCATCGTAATCGTTTACATTTATTGATGCTTCTCTAGTTGCAATTATAATTGTATTATTTGAATTATCAAATATATTAAATATTTCTGTTCCGTATTCATCGGTGCTTTTTACACAGAACAAATAATT
>Ga0181568_10003066_pt1 | contig 15116 bp, 20 predicted proteins | sample 101ome_20_FD_133758 | JGI IMG/M metagenome (GOLD analysis project Ga0181568, IMG submission 133758) | Coastal salt marsh microbial communities from the Groves Creek Marsh, Skidaway Island, Georgia - 101404AT metaG (megahit assembly) | ecosystem: Environmental > Aquatic > Marine > Intertidal... | reverse complement strand
CCTGCATTACCTGTAACAGAAGTATTTGAATCTGCTGCTACAGTTTCATCTCCTAATGTACCTGTTCCAGATAAACCAGTTAATGTTGTGTTTGCATCTGCTACTACGGTTTCATTACCTAAAGCAGAAGTAGCACTAAACCCTGTTACTGTAACTAAAGCTTTAGCTACAACAGTTTCGTTACCAAGCGTTGCAGTTCCTGATAATCCTGTTAAAGTTATATTACATTCTGCCGTTACTGCAACAGAACCTAACGAAGACGTTCCTAATAATCCTGTCTGTAAAGTATTAGCGTCGCAAACTACTGTTTCTGAACCTAATCCAGAAGTACCTGCGTTACCTGTTACTTCAACAGTTACATTAACTACAACGGGCTGACCCCAAGGACCAGTGCCCCATGTGGAACGACCCCAACCGACAGACATTTATTTAAGCTATTCTTATGATAGCGTTTGATGCATCTGCTGTTGGGAATTGAATAGTGAAATCACCTGCTGTTGAAGTTTTATCTCCACCAAAATCTAAAACACATACTGAAGGGTCTGAAGTTGCAGCTTCATTATAAATTAATGCACCTCTTGCAGTAATCGTAGCTGTACTGAAAGTTAAATCATTAAAATCAGTTAAAGCTGTTGTTCCAGATGTTGTAGGTGTAACACTTGTTAAAAAAGCACCTTTTGCAGTATAACCAGTTCCACTCACTTCATTAGTTGCTGTATATGCAGTTGTAGTTGCGTCTAAAGAAGCTGAACTTGTATATAAAGCTAATTTAAAAACATTACTTGCTGCGGTAAAATCATGTGTAGCAGTCATTAATTCCTTTTTAAATGAAGTACACATTGCTTGTGTTATTGCCATTATAGTCTCCTAATAATATTAGCCATTTCTTTATGACCTTGTTTTTCTAATAAACCTGCTACAGTTGCTCTGTCACTAGCAATAGCTTGTTTTATATATAATAAAATAACTTGTTGGATAGTATCTTTAAATGCTTCTGCTTGGGCTTTTACCATAGGGTCAGCATTATCACTTATACCAATAAGTTTTTCTACTAATCTTTCTGTCCAATATTCAGGACTTAAACCTTTATTTTCTGTTGTTTGCACGTTAACAGTACCTAATGTTGGTTTTACGTCTACACTAAACATTCGGTGCTCCTATATTAAGTTTTACTTGGTCGTTACGTGCTTCGTCTCTTAAATTTTTAAACTCTCCTAAAAGTTTTAAAGTAGCTAAAGCTTCTTGATATCTAGTTTCATATAAAGCTATTGTATTAGGGTCTTGTTTTAAAAAGTATGCTCCTTCTACTAAAGAACCGTATAACATCGCATTAGGTGCGTTTTCTGATAACCAACTTTGACCACTATCTCCTAAAGTTGTAAGAGAATTAGGTCTGTAATAGTAATGTAGTTCAACGTTATAATTACTATCAGGAGTTGGAGCTACTATAAAACTGTCCTCATCAAACTGTGCATAGTAAAGGGGTTTGCCTGTTGTTGCGGCTTGTGGTGTGTAATCTCTTATATATGAAACTTGTTTTAATAATAGGTAAGAATAATTATTACTACCATCTATCACAGCTAAACTAAACGATGATAAATAATCGTCAGGCGTAGATAAATATGTATTATCTGATGTAAGAGTACCTGAAACATTTTTACGGAATACAGGTAATTGAACGTTTTTTAAAATACGTTCTTCAGTAGTTTGAATAAAATTATCTAAATTATTTACAAAAGTTGTTTCAGAACTATCTAAATAATCCTGAATTGCTGTTTTTAAACTACTATACGTAAATCCTGCCATTATGTAATACTCACTGTAACGCTACCTAGAGCACTTGTTACTTTTTGTCCCTCTAGTTTACTACCAATAGGGTCACTTTGAAAAGTCATACCTGCCGCTGATTGGTTTGTAGTTTTTACTAAACCTAGTTGTGATTGCGGTAAAGTTACTTCTGGTCTAGGTTGGTGTAATGCTTCTGCATCCGCAGTTAAAGGTGGTGGGTCGAGTTGTGGGTGTTTAGGCTCATAACATTCATGACATACTTTAGAATTATCCCAAGTCATTCTAGCGTTTATGTATTTGTATCTAAAACCACAAGTATCGCAAATAAAATAAGCGTATTTACCAGAAGCGTAAGACATTATATATATTCTCTTTTAGGTACAATCCTTAAAGGAGACCTATCTTCATCGTATTTTAATGCGTTTAATAAATCTTGTTCGTACTGTTGTTTTAGTATCGGTAATTTTTGTGTATTCTTTTTTAAACATAAATAATACGCTAAACCAGAAACTAAACAAGGAAGAAATCTGTTTGGTATATCTATATCTTGTGCAGCAGCATCAACATCCTCTATCGTACGCCAAACATAGTAAATGAGTTTGTCAGTCGAATTCTCTGGTGTTGGGTATAAATGTATTTTTGGTGTTGTATGTCTTTCGAGCCAGTATTGGGTTGGTCTAGCTTTTGTTGATTTATTAGGAATACCAACGTATTCGTTTCTATCTATTCTACTTATACTGTGGTCTGTAACAACATTATTAACTGTTTTTTCTATATAAGCGTCTAATATATCAATATCAAAAGTATTAATACTATATTCATTAGTACCTTCAGTAAGGGTTAGCTCTACCTTACTTACTTCCCACATTTGTATGCCTCTATTATTCCAATCGGCAAACATTATATTTAAAGAACGTCTAGCAGTTACTGAATCATAAGACGTACGAGCTTCTAAACCTGCAAGTTCGTACGCCTCTTCGATTGCGTTTGCAACATTAACTGAAAAAGCTCTTGTGCCCGATGTCGCCATTAGTTGTAATAGGCTACAAAGAAATCACAATTAGCTAAAACAACATAAGCACCAGTTCCGAACTTTACACCGTCATTAGGTATATAGTGGTCAAAACTTTCATTTGCTGCAGAACCGAATTTAAAATGTATTAATAGTTTAGTACCAGAAGCACTAGTGCCATCATATATTTTAATTTCACCGTCAGCAGCACTTGCTTGTGCTTGTATTGATTGGATTCTTATAGGTCCTAAATTGGTAGCAGTACCTGCACCGCTACCAATAAAACCTTGTAATTGTCCAGTTGCAGTTAAAGCTTTAGACGCTTTTACATCTGATGAACTCATACTATTCTCCTAAATTAAGAACCTGAGAATGGTGTTACTAAAGTTCCTGAACCAAGTATAATTCCTTCTACAGCATATTTTGCTGAACCAATTGCAGTAACTTTAATAATACTTCCTGCTAATCCACCTTGAGTTGTGCCGTTCAGAGTAATAATATCGTTAGCTGCACCTGAAATAAAAGTTTTACCTGTTGCGTTATTTACACCTGTATATAACCCACCAACAAACTTGTCAGTACCATCAGTAACAATAGTCAAACTAGTTGCTGCGGTTTCTACTACAAAAGTAAAAGTAGCACCTAAATTATTAGTTTGATTTGGGTCGTCATCTCTTCCAGGAGCAGTTGCATCAATACTTGGTAAAGTAAAGGCACCATCTGCATCATTACAAGTTAAAACTTTACCTGAATGTGCTGCTACTGTAAGTGTTGTGTCTGCAGTTAAACTAACTACGTTAGCATTACCTGCTGAAATAAATCCTGCTAATGATTTTACAGGACCTGAAAATGTACTCTTTGCCATATTAAGTCTCCTTAATAAATCTATCGTCTTGGCGTGTCTGCTAGGGCAGTCGATAGATAGTTAATATATATCCCTAGTTCTGTCTACATTTTATATTATTAAATACAAAAAAGAAAGGGGACCGAAGTCCCCTTAAACAAATAAGCTTGTTTACGCTCCAGGAGAGCCAAAAATACCTCTCCAATCACTGAAACCAAAACTATATCTTTCTCTGGCTTTATATCTAACATTACCTGTTTCGAAATCACCTTCCATACTTGTACTTACGGGTGTTCTAACAAAATGTTTTAAACCATTAGGGACATCTGTTTTGATAAAGAATGCGTCTGTATCAGTCAGATAGTTGTTAACAACGTAACCTTGTGGGACCATACCCATATTTCTGATTGCGTTGATATCGTTATCTGAAGTTGACACACGACCAGGAGACTCCATAAGTCTATCAGCAACAAATTGTAATGCTGGTGGAATTATGAGCTTAGTAGCTTGTGCATTGATTTTTAAACCTCTTTCATCTTTAAAGTCAGCAATATCAATTAATGCTTGTTCTAAAGAAGTTTCGTTTAAATCCGCAGCTGTTGATAACTCGTTTCTTAAATCGATGTTACCTACAGTTGGGTGGTCAGTTGCACATAGTTCCTTACCGTCGCCTCCAACAAAGGATGAATTAAAAGCGTTGTTTAAAACATTAGCTGCTTTAACTTGCTTTGTAGTATTCATTGACCTTGCTAGTGCTCTTGTGTATCTTGAAGAAAGAGTATCATAAAGATTATCCTCTATTGCTTCTTCAGTCAACGCGAAAGCTAATGCTACGGTTTCGTGTGTGTATCTTGATGTAAACGATTCCTGTGCAGTATCATAAACAACAGCGGCTCCCTCACCTTTAGTAGGTGCTTCGCCAAAACCTGAAAGCATAACTTCTTCTTCAAAAGCTCTTTCTGAACTTTCTGTGTCGAAGATTTCTTCATGTTGGTTTTCATAACTGTCGTATTCTAATCCAAAGAGTGCGTGCAAGCCAGGAACTAGCTCTTTGACTAGTTGTGCTCTGTTAATTGCCATTATATACTCCTATATTAGACTGCAAAAGTGTTAGTTGGGAACGAGAATAAAGCTCTAGCGTTAGCACCAATCGAATTGCTTGGATTTGACGCAAAGCCTACACATAATGCCACACCACTTGATGTAGTTGCTGTAACACCCTCTTTAGACCTACCAGTAACTGTGCTACCAGCAGTTGTAGAAAGAGTGTATTTGTTGCCGATAAAACTTACAGCAGGTGTTCCTGCAGTAAATTGAGCTTCGTATACAATTCCAGGGTCATTGTAAACTAAAGCTTCGGCGTCAGCACTACCTTGTGTTGCGGTACTCGCTGTCCACACTTTAGAAAACGTAGGTGTACCATCAGACGCTGTATAAAATACCCCGTAAAACACACCTATAGGTGTACTAGTCGCTCCTGCTTGTTCAACGTAACCGCTAGAAAGAGTAACAACATCTCCACTAAATATTGAAGTGCCGTAACCACTTGCGATTCTCATTTTTGCAGGACGAATAACACCACCATAGATATGGTACGCAGGGGTAAAACCATCAGGGGCGTTTGTATTTGCCATGATTTTCTCCTAAGTTTTTATAGTTAATATTAATCGTCGGAACATTCTAACTATCGTTTGAATTATTCCTACTACCAAATTCGACCTTAGAAGACCTTTTTATATCACTTTGTTTCAAAGGCATTCTTGGGTCACTTTCTCGCATAAGATTCTGGTCAACACCGTCGATAGCAGACTTTGCCTGCTGTGCAAAATAATCATTTCTTGATTGTGCGGTTTCTTCAGGAACTTTAGCGAGTATTAGTCCTCCAACACCAATAACCCCTTTATTTCTTCCGTGGTCAATACTAGGTGCTTCAAAATCAGGATAATCTTCTGCTCTCACAGGTTCATAGCCTTCTCTAATACGTTTAGACATATTAGATTTATCATCGTTACCTCTAGTAGCTTCACGAATCCATCTGAATTTATATCCAGGAGGAGGTGTGGGTGCATCTAACATAGATGGGGGTGTCCAAGGTTTTCTGCGAGTTTGAGAGTCTCGTGTCTCTGCAGACCTAGAGTTTCTGTCTGTGGCGACTTCAGTTTTATTAATTTCTTCTGTCATTTTATACTCCTTCGATATGCTTAGCATATTCGGTTAATGGAACGCCTAATCTTTTAGCTATTGCTACTTGACTTGGTGTTAATTTTACTTTGCGTGCACCTTTCTTACCTGCAACTCCAGGAGTTGAGGCAGCAACCTGTTGCACGGGGGCTTGTTGCTCTTGCGAAAACTTTGTAGGAAAATTTTGTTTCATCCTTTTATTTACTTCTTCATAGTATTCGTCGGAGGTCGGGTCATATCCCTGTTCTTCGACTAATTCTCTATGTATGCCAAAAGCTGCAAAAGTCATAACGGTATCTTGACCGAACCAACTATTTTCTTTTGCCCATGCCTCTGCCTTTGGGTCAGGGGCGGGTGGTGCATTAGTCTGTAGCTGGACTGGTTCTTGCGTTTGCACAGATTGTTCTGCTTTTTTATCTCTAATTGCTTGTTGTGCTTGTAGCCTTTTTAAATTTTCAGCTTCAGCACTAGCACGGGATAATTTTTCAGTTGCATTCGCAATACCTTCTGCATCTCCTGCATCTTGAGCTTCTTTCAAATGAATTTTAGCTCTTTCAATATCCGATTGTACCCTACTATCGTACTCTTTGAAAAGAGAAGAGTCAGAATTTTTTAATTTTTCTTGTAACTCACCGTTAGTAGATGATACTGATTTTGCGTAATTTAACGCCTCATCTCTTTGACGTTCTGCTTCACGCATTTTATAAGTAAGTTTATCAATACGTTTTTTAACATTATCACTTACTTCATCAAGTTCGCTTTTTTGCTCACTTTGTTCTGCAACTGCTTCAACAGGCTGTCCTGTTTCTTCTTGTTGCGATTCTTCTTCGTCTGGTAAAACCAGTTCTATATCTTCAGCTGTGTTTGTATTATCTTGCATAATTTCTCCTGTTAATTATGATATGATTGCTTCAGGGTCATCTACGACTGCTAAAATTTCGTCATCGTTCAAAAGTCGCATATCGCCACCTTCTATTTGAAAACGAGCACCAGCATATCTGCCGAATATAACCCAATCACCTTTTTTACACCAAGGACCTTCTGGAAATTTGATAGTATCTCCATAAGCGTCGGGACCTAAAGCAACTACGTGTCCTACAACAGTAGCCAATCTTTCTTTATCGATAGTTTGCCTAGCAAGTTGTATACCACCTTTAGTTGTAGTAGGTAATGTAAAAGGTAAAATTAAGATACGATACCCCGTTGGACGTGGTAACTTATCTGCATGAGATTCGTAGTTCTCTGGAGTAATTAGGTTTTCTTGAGGTTCTAAATCCGCAACTTTACCTTTACTACCAAAGTTATCTACTGTTTTTGGAATAACTGTGTTATTCATTTGCATCCTCCATATTAGAATGAATTGTTTGAATTTCTGCTATTGCAAAACTCAAACCGTTAATTTCACCTACAATCCTTTGGTATTGTTCAAAATTTTCAATACTTCCAGATGCAAGTGTCTGCGTGAGAGAATCAATTCTTTCACGATATTTTTGGAGCAAATGCTCCATAAGTCTTATATGGTCCACTATTTAATATAGTTATACCAGAGTAAGCCTTTAGTCTGTCCATAAGCAGCTTTTACTTTTGACTCTTGACCGACAACTTTGCCGTCAGAATCCATATTAAGTTTTCCTGCTTCCACAACTTTTGAATTAGTTGTGTCCTCAACTGAAGGAACTGACATTTTTTGTTTAGCTCCTTGAGATTTAGGTGATGGATATTCTTTATTTCTATGCATAATTATTCTCCATTATTATTACTACTATCTCGAACAGTTTTTACTAGTTCGGTAAAGTTCTTTTCGGCATCAGCTTTAGTCTTTGCCTCTAATTCTTGTAAATCGATAGCCGCTTTTATTTGTGCTGCTTCTCTTTGTGCATTTATACGTTGCATATCTATTTCTTTATCACGTAAATCTTCTTGTTCTTTTTGCATTAATTGTTCTTTTTCAAGTTGTAATTGTTGCTGGAACATTTCCATTTGTGGGTTTTGTTGTGCCATCGCTTGTGCTTGTGCCATTGCTTGTGCTTGACCTGTAACTTGTTGCGTTGCTTGTGCTGCCATCATAGCTATTTGGTTCATAACTTCTGGTGGCATTTGTCCGTCTTCCATAGGTGGTAACGGTTGACCCATAGCTTGTTCTATTTGTTGTTTATATAAAATAGCTTGACGTTCTTGAATATTAGCACCTATTGTTTGGGTAGCTACAGGGTTTTGCTGAATCATAGGGTTTTGTAAAAACGCACTATGGGCGGCAATATAAGCTTCTTGATTTTGGAAATCGTATGCTTTTATAGGTTCGCCTTTAATAGAAGCTTGTTGTTCTGATATAGGGTCGCGGGGCGGTATTTCCTCGTCGGGTGGTAATATTGCGTCTATATCTTTAACGTTTAAGGCTATATACATTTTACGATAGGCTTCTTTTAAATCATGTAAATCTGGAGCAGATTGTGCCATTTGTAATTGTGTTTGTGCTAATGTAATACGTTGTGTCATACTAAATATATTAGGGTCACTAACAGGTATTACATCTACGCTATTATCGAAATCTTCTCTAAATACGTTTTGGTTATTACCTTGTACTTGATAAGGATATTCTGGTGGTAAAAATTCACCGAATACTCTTTTTAATATTTTAAATTCGTTACGTTGTGCATAATGTAAACGTTTATGTATTGCTGACATAATACGTTGACCTTTTTCTAATAACGCTACGGTTGTGCCTACAGGTGCTTCACTATTACCGTCGCCTGTTGGATTTTCTACGGTAGCTGCAAACCTTTTACCTGCATCAACTAAAGCACCTAATAAAGTACCCAATGTTCCGCTTGGTTCTTTATAAGGTAAAGGTAAAAATGCATCTTGTAATCTTCCACCAGGAGCATCAACATCTCTCCATTCTCCAGGTTGTAATGGGTCGTCGTGTCTTTGTATATTTAACCCTCTTGATTTAAAACCTGCTGGTAAATTACTTAACGTACCTGCATCAATTAATTGTCTTAATATTGCAGTTACAGATTTAGTTAGTCCGCCCATCATATGTATTAAACCAAAACCATAAAACCCTAATCCAGGAAGGAATTTATAATGCGTAAAATATTCTATCTTTTTACGCATTGGGTCGTTTTCGTTATAATTAGGTCTAATAGCTAAAATTTTATTATTATCTTTACAAATAGTTACGATATAAGGTAATGCTAATCCTGTTTCTTCACCGTTAGCGTCTCTATCTTCAAAACCTTCTAAATCTAAATTTACGTGCATTTCTAACAACGTATATTCTTCATCGTTAGCTGTTCTACTTAATCCCTGTAATTCATCCATTTTAGAATCAACATCGGTATTATCGTAACTGCTTTCAGGGTCCATCATCTCCATATCTTTATATAAACCTGATATTTGTAATTTTTTCAGGTCATTTGGCGACATATGAATTACATGGGTAATTCTAGGAGACGTTAATAAATCTACAGCGTAATACGGAACGACTAAATCTTCAGATTTTACAAATCTAGCAACAGCCCGTCCGATTGCTGGGTCGTAGTAAACTTTTTTAAATGCAGAACCTGCTAAAGGAAGATAAAATAATAATTGGTCCATTTCTGGGTCGTATTCTTCCATTTTGTAGGTAATTTGATAATTCATAAAGTTTTTAACTCTATTTGCTTTTTCTAATTTAGCATTATCAGTTACACCTAATACTTCAGTATCGACAGGTCCTCCTGCTGGTAACATTTCTTTATACGCTTGTGCTTGGAACTGGGTTACGGCTTCTGCGAGTATTGGGTGGTGTACACCCGACGCACCAATAAACGGTTCTGTCCTATTATCGCTATTAATACCTAATAAATCTAAACCTTCGCTATAAGTTCTAAACCAATCGTTACGAGAATCTAAATCTTCTTCAAAACTTTGAATTAATTCTTGTGCTATTGAATTTAATTCGTTATCGTCAATAACTTCTGCTAAATTTTCACCAAATTTACCTGTTATTTGATTTTCTTCTTCGGCACCAATACTAACGGTGCCATCAGGATTGATAGTTACTTCAGTTTCTTCTGGAATTTCTTGTTGAACTAGTTCAAGCTCAATTTCTTCTTCAGGACGAAGTGGTTGTGGTATCGCTTGTTTTTCTATAGCCATAATTTTAGCAGTATAACCTTATTTTTATTAATAATAAACCCTTTGGGCTGGATAGTAACTTGGCTCATCGTCCATATCGGTCGAAAGTTGTAAAAAACCACCCGCTCTAAACCTAGCTAACGCTAAAGTAGTCGCATCAACTAAGTCATCGTGCTCCCCTGCAGGAAAATCACTAACTTCTTCCATAAGTTCTTCACCAAAACGGTTATCAGGCACCCAAACACGTCCATCTTGGAAAATTGGGGAGACAGAATTTAATCTTGCTATCTTATCTTGCCCTTTTCCTGGACTAAATGTATTAACAGGTATCCCCATACGCCTTAATTCTTGTATAAGTGGTAATCCTGACCCTTTTGCTTCAATAATTATACTATCAGGGTCCCAAAATTCGTATAATCGCATAGCTTCTTGTTTTAATTCAGGAAAATCAAACCTTTCTTTTATACAATCTATTAAAATTAGGTGTGCTTCGTCGCCTTTATAATGTTCTTCTCCTATTTTACCCTCTGGATAGAATACACCCCACGTTGTTATAGCAGTAAAATCAGCTCTTTCGCTTTTTAAAAACGCTGTATCGTAACTTTGTATTAAATAATCGCACGTTGGTGGTTTTTCTTGCTCCCAAATCTTAAACCAATCTTTAGGAATTATAGAAATACCCTCACCTGTAGGTCTTTGCATATATTGTGCCGCCCATTTAGACGGACTAACAGACGCTTTTATACTTTCTAATTCTTCTAATTTCCAAAATTCTTTCCAAAGAGGTTTACCGCTAGGTAAAATTGCAGGAAATTCTATAACTTCCCATTGGTCTGCACCTTTTTCTTGTGCCATTTTCTTAATTAATCTACCTGTTAGGTCTTTTTTAGACCAACGGGTCATAACTATAACGATTGCGCCTCCAGGCTGTAACCTTTGACGCGGTCCAGTCATAAACCATTCGTAAGCTTCGTCTAATGCTTTATCAGACATAGCGTCTTGTTCGGAATGCGGGTCGTCAATAATAAACAAATCCGCACCCCTACCAGCTAACGCACCTCCTGTACCTGCTGCATAATATTCTCCGCCTTTATTCGTTAACCATTTACCTGCAGAACGGCTATCAGCTTTTAATTCTGTTTCAGGAAATAAGGTTTTATATTCTTCGCTATCAATTAAATCCCTAACTTTTCTACCAAAATTAACTGCAAGGTCAGCGGTATGGGTTGCTTCTATAATTTTTAACTTAGGGTTTTTACCTAAAAGGTACGCAGGAAATAAATGCGATGCAAACTCAGACTTTTTATGACGTGGCGGCATATTTATTATTAAACGTTTTAATTTACCGTTAGCTATATCGTCAAAAGCTTTTGCCATTTTCTTATGATGTTCGCCTGAAATAAATTCATGCCAAATACCTTTAACAAAATGTAAAAAAGTTGACGTAGAAATTTCTTGGTGGTCGCGTTTTTCTAATTCTTCTAAAAGAATAGTAAATTCTTTTGCTTCTTGGGTACTTAAATGCGATACATCTAAGTTTTTTAAATCTTTTAAATCAGTCACGTAACTTTAATAAATCCGCTAAATTTAATTCTTCAAAATTTTGTAATGCTTCATCAGAAAGAGATAGTATTGTATCACTTTCTTCTCGCATTAATTTTCTTGGTGGGAATAAAATTGAATCATAACCTACACCTCTAAATATATCTCCTACGGGTTTATTAATCATCGACGGTGCACCTACTGAAGGTGATTCAATCATAAGGTCTAATGTATTACGAGTGTTTTGATTTAATGCTTGGTCGTAAGCATTACCTTTTAACGTATTTATATTATCACGGATTTTAATTAATTCTTCTATAAAATCTGGTGGTAAATTTTCTGCGTCTGCAATATTTTTAAATTCAGGACTTATTTTATATACGGATTTTTTCGGAACATCTTTTAGAAGTTTTTGTTTTAATGCAGGTGTTAAATTTTCAAACATATCTTGGTTATCTATACTTTGACCAAATATTTTTAATCGAGGGTCGGTTTTATCTAATACCGAATAAATACCACCTGTTGATTTATTAAGGGTAAACATATCATCTTGAATTAATTTAGGCGTTCGTAACGTTTCTATTCCTGAAGGACCGCCGTGATAAATAAATTGATTAAATGGTGCAGGGTCTTTTGGTTTTGGGGTATCGAAATCTAAAGTACCTTGTTGTCTACCTATCGGGAAATTAGGTGTAAATCCTGGAGGTTCAAGTCCTCGCAACCCAGAATAATCTACTCCTTTTACTGGAGAAATTACATTACCTTTATTTATATATTCTTTTGCATATTCTGGAAATTGCTTTACCATTGCTCTAGCATTATTACCGCCTTTTTCGAAAACCCTAAATGCGACTGCTTTATCAGAGAATTGGTCAGGATTACTAAAAAAGTTGATAGCACCTTTTCTATTTTCCTCTAGTGTTTTCAGTTTTCTTCGATAATGACTCATTTCACGTAAGGCTTCATCTACTTTTTCTTTATCAACGTATGGTTTATCTGGTTTCCATCCTGCATTACTTAACTTATCTTCTGCTTTTTCTATTTCTTTTACTAGAGCTGCACGTTCTTCTGCGTAAGTAGGACCTGGAGTCATAGAAGAAGGGCGAGCGGCAGTTTGTGCCTCATCAATCTTGTCGTCAATATTTCTAAGTTGTTTTATAATCCTCGCTTCCGCTTTAGATGAAGCAGCTAATTCGTTAGGGTCAACTGATTTTGATTGTATATTTCTTTCTCTTTTTAAATCGTTAATTAATTTTTGACGTTTAGCTATTATCGATATTCCTTCGGCAGGTATACCGCCACCAGGAAGATAATCTAAATAACCTAAATATTCACCTAATTTATCTTGCCTACGTCTAGCTAATTCTTGTGATAATCCAGGAATAAATTCAGCAACACCTGATGCAAGGTTTTGTATCGGGTCTTCAGTATTTAACGGTTGGTCTAAATAATTTAAAACACGTTCTTTTAAATTAAGTCCAAGTCCTCCAAGTTGTGGTGGAGTTGGTTCGATTCTATAACGTTCTAATTCCTGTGCCATATTAAGTAAAGTAGTTTAAACAAGGAGTGAGTTTCTTTGTCGGCGGATTATTTTTCACTAGTATTAGAAGCTCCAAAATAAAAACTTATAACGGCACTTGCTAAACCGCCTAAATAACCGAGTACCAAATTAATTAATGCTTCGCTATTTTGTTCTGGTGGTTGAATCGTTACTAAAAAGATATAACCTAAAAAACCACCGACCATAGCTATGCCAATAATACGTGCGGTCCAATCTTTGCTAAACTTGGTTCGTGCATCTTGCTTATCAAGTGTTTCTAATTTAAAAACGTCTACTTGAAGTTCTTTCATTTTTACTTCGAAATCTTTTTCTGCTTTTTTGATTTCTAACAGTTGTTCAGGGGTAGCGTTTTGTAGTGCGTTCTCAATGGCTTGTTGATTGTTATCAACACCAAGAACTTTAGAAATTACGTTTGACGCCATTCCACCTAGTGGACCACCTAACGCCGTACCAAGTGTGGGTGCGACTGCACCGACAACATTCTTCAAAAGGTTTTTCATAGCAAAAGTATAATCTAAAAAAATTTTTTCGCAAAATTTTTTCACTAGGGACTTATTTGTAAAGTAGATGCAATTAAGAGGCTGAAACTAAGGGAAGGCGGAGGGTACGGAGGCAGCGGTAGCGTAGGGGGGTATAGGGGGCTTTCTAAGGGCGTGTAAAAGCCCTACTGTAGTAGGGCTTATTGATTTACAGTTGTTAAGTTAAAGGGCTACTGACGTAGCCCTAAGGCTACGCAGTAATAAATAACTGACTTAATGTATCTTTGTCATAACCTTTATAAGTATTTTTAAGGTTATTAAACTTAGATAGGTAATGACCTAAGACAGTATTAACATCTTGTTCATAACCATAGCTATCAAAGTCATCAGCTATATCACTAACAGTACATGAGCCATTAGCAACGTTAATCATGTCAATATGCTTTACAAGTATTTTAACTTGATTAGGCATTGAATGAATAACTTTACTAGCTACGTCATGGTTAATACTAATAGTAGTATTATCATTAACTACACCACCTTTACCACTAACATTTAAGTTAGCAAACATTGACACATTCTGTTTCTTGGTTGTGTCTACCTCAGCTTTTTTAGCGTTTATTTTATTGTTCATGCTACCCATTATACAGACCTTATTTTAATTATCAATAGGTTTAGATAAATTAGTTAAATTATTTTTATTATATAACTTAGCTTATATAAGTTAATTAACTTAGTTAAGTTAGTAATTATTTTAGAAAGAACGACGGAACGACGGACCAGGATTATTACGCACGAACATACGAACGACGGAACGATAGACTAGAGCGATTGAGTAGAGGGACAGGGATAGAGTAGAGGGCGAGGGATAGAGCGACGGATAGAGTAGAGCGATAGACTAGACTAGAGTAGAGCACAAAAAAGGCGACCGAAGTCGCCCTTTGGAACCAGTCAAGGTTTAGCTTATTTCAACTAATCCTTCTTCGACCAATCTATTTCTGTAATGACTCCAAATAGCCATTGGTGTTTGGACTGTTACCAATCCAGCTTTTTCGAGAGCAGAGTCTTTCGAACCATCTTCTCCAACTAACTCACCAACTGTAAGACTCATATCTTTCGCAGCTAGTAAAGCTTTGATAATAATCCCAGCTTGGGCAGGGAATTTACCCTCAGGCGTTGCTACTAATGTAACAATCGCGTTATAGTTAGCTGACCCTTTTTGGGCAGCTGGTTTAAAGTTCTTATCTATCATAATATTCTCCTTTCTAGATAGTGGGCTAAGCCCTAGTTAATATAGTACCTATTATAGCAGCGATTGGTATCAAAGTAAAGGAGTAAAAAGAACAGAAGAAAGTCCGTCAATCGTTCTTTCTTTCCGTCGGTCAGTGTTTCTTGGTGAAGTCGCCTTCGATTATATTGTCAGTTTTCTTTGCAATCAATTCTTTGAGGCGAGTGAGTATATCGTCTTTGGTCATTAAATCAATCTTTGCAGTCAATATTTCACGTCTATCGATGTAGAGTCCACCAGCTTTGCCTCGATGGACTTCGGCGGTGATGGCTGCGGATATCTGTCCTTGGTCTTTGGCT
>Ga0181568_10003062_pt1 | contig 15133 bp, 12 predicted proteins | sample 101ome_20_FD_133758 | JGI IMG/M metagenome (GOLD analysis project Ga0181568, IMG submission 133758) | Coastal salt marsh microbial communities from the Groves Creek Marsh, Skidaway Island, Georgia - 101404AT metaG (megahit assembly) | ecosystem: Environmental > Aquatic > Marine > Intertidal... | reverse complement strand
ACGGGGTCCATGTGGAACTTTTCCCTCGCTTCTGCGAGTTCTTTCTTGATCTGTTCCATTTTGATGCCCTTGCGCTTGAGCTTTACAGAGTCGCGCTCACCCAGTTCCTTGTTGTGAAGATTGCGGGTGATTGATTTGAGCTCAGGCCCGAGTTGCTGGAGGAAGTCTTCGAATACTTTTAACTTCAGGCAGCACTTCTTGAAAATCGGTTCCAGTTCGCCTTCATATTTCTTAAAGCGGCCCTGGGCACGCTTTATCTGAGTGGCATCGGAAGCAGAGTGCATCGCATTCCATGCATTATCGATCTTTTTGAGAAGGTCGCCGAGGAGGTCGACCTGTTTGGCGAGCAATTTGAAGTAGGACTCCCGGCTGTCGATTTTTTTGTCCAGCACTACCCGGTCAAATCGTTCTTCGCGGTCGAGCAGTTTCTGACAAATCTCGAGGTGAAAGCGGGAGGTTAGGGATACCGAGTAAATCATTTTGAGGGCAGCGACTTCCGCTGTCTCGATACGCTTGGAAATCTCCACCTCTTGTTCCCTGCTAAGTAAAGGAACCTGTCCCATCTGCTTGAGGTACATACGGACGGGGTCGTCGAGCAGATCTGTGTTATTACTGCGGGCACTTTCCTCTTCTTTTTCTTCTTTCTTCTTTTTAAATTTTTCAACCTCCGAGCTGTCCATCAGCTTAATTTCGAGGTTATTGAATATGGAAATTACATTTTGTAATTCATCCGGATCGTTGGAGATTTCCGGGAGTGCCTTATCCACATCATTGTAAGTTAAAAAACCCTGTTCTCTGGAGAGGTGGATGAGAGTGCGTACTTTCTCGGTAACATCCTTGTTCATAGCGTGCGGTTCGATGGGTTTTTCCATCTTTGCGGCCGCTGCCTTAGTCGAAGAAGTTTCCGACTTCGATGATTTTGTAGCTTTGCTCGAAGATTTTGTGGATACCTTTGCTTTGGAAGCTGACTTAGTAGCCACCTTTGTTTGGGAACCGGGTTTAGTCTTTGTTTTAGACACAGATGCTTTGGGAGCCTTTTTCTGGTTGGTAACAGCTGTCTTTTTAGCCGGAGCAGCTTTTTTTGCCGTTTTGGTATTGGCGGCCTTCTTCGCAGGAGCAGCTTTTTTCACCGGTTTGGAAGCAGGAGCTTTTTTGGCAGCGGGGGCGGCCTTTTTGGTGGCGGGTGCTTTCTTGGTGGTAGCTTTTTCCTTACTTTTTGCAGGTACTTTTTTCGCGGCGGGCTTTGCTTTTTTCTTGGTAGAGGCGGTGGTTTTGCTGGAAGGCATCGTGAGTGGGAGTGAGGTAAGTTAAATAGTGGAGAGTTCGATTGTTGGAATATTACGACGGAGAGTTCTTACTTTACGAAGTTCAGTACTTAGAGATGATAAATGTTCAGGGTTTTGATCAACCGACTTTTGAATGAGAGAAAGGACGCGATCCTCTTCTTTTTTGGTGTGCCTAAGGAACATGACTTGAAGGCACTGCCGAGCAAGGCGTAGGGACAGCTCGGGTTCATTGCTGGAAAATTCCTGGAGCAAGAGTTTGTAGTAGAGATTGCGCTCTTCATCGTCTTCAAGTAAATCCCTAATTTGTGCTTCGGAAAGGGGGCCGTCTGCGAGAGTCTCGGCCAAAATTTTTGCAAGAATTCGCCCGGAAATTGAGCACAAGTCAACCCACGATAAGTCAAGCACTTGGGCAAGAGGACTAGCGAGTCGGTCATCATGCAAAAGGACCAATAATAGATCATCTTCGACGATTGTCAATCGATCAGAAGCCTGAGCGGAGAGGTTTTCTTTTGTTGGGGCACCGAGATAGGCAGGTCTGCGGTTTTTGCGGAAACGGGCAAAGTCGGTTTTCAGGGCATCTATGGGAACGGTGAGTAGGCGGGAAATTTGCTCCAGATAGCCTTCCGTTACGATTAGAGATTCCACTTCCATGAGGGGCTCAAAAATCCAGTCGCAGATCGATTGCTTTTGCTTGGGTGAGGGTATTTGACCGGAGGGGATTTTTTGGCGGATGACAAATTCAATCATCGGCAGTGCCTGATCGAGGAGTGCCTGAAGGGCCGGGGCTCCCTCTTGGGCGAGAATTTGGTCTGGGTCAGACCCGGTGGGAAGCTGGGCAAACCTGGCCTCAAGTCCGGTTTTTAAAAAGGTGGATACGTAAGAGAGGGCCGCCTTCTTACCCGCCTCGTCTCCGTCGAGCAGGCAGACTACCCCTTTGGGACGAGAGCGGCTGAGCAGGAGGGACTGTTCTTCCTTAAAAGCAGTCCCCTGCGGGGCAACCACGGTACGGAAGCCTTCCTTCCAGCAGCGGATCGCGTCGAGTTGCCCCTCGACCAGAATGAATTCGCTGTTTTCATCGATCTCCTTGTTGGCGAGGTGGAGGTTGAAGAGGAGTTTTCCTTTTTCGAAGATGGGGGTTTCCGGAGAGTTTACATATTTGGGGGATTTTCGGTCTCCCCACTCTGGGGTATGGGCGAGCTTCCTCGCAGTGAAGGCACAGGTCCGACCAATCTTATCGGAGATTGGAACCATTAGCCTACCGGTAAAGGTCGAGCCACCGAGCTTGCCATTCTTCCCCTCGCGGAATAATCCGGACTTTTGCAGCGTGGTAATGGAAAAATTCTTTTTTTCTAGATAATTGCCTAGGGAAAAACGGTCGGTTGGGGCATATCCGATCCCAAATTCCTCCGCTGTTTCCATAGAAAACCCTCGTTCGTCTGTCCAGTACTTGAGGGCTGCTCCCGCCTCGGTATTTTTTTCCCTCAATTTCTCTTCAAACCACTTTTGGGCAAGTTGGTGAATCTCGAAAAGTTCACTGCGGAGCGATTTAGACACCTTTTGCTCGGGGGAGCTGGGGGAGTCGGAGTAGCGGATAGGGAAGTTGAACCGATCGGCAAGGAATTCCAGGGCCTCCTGGAATTCGAGGTGCTCCACTTTTTGAATAAAACTGATAATGTCGCCACCTTCCCCAGAGCTGAAACATTTAAAAAATCCCTTGTCGGGATGGACATAAAAGGAGGGAGTTTTTTCCTGAGAGAATGGGCTTAGTCCGACCCAACTTGAACCGCTTTTCTTGAGCTGCACATAGGGGTTGACCACATCATAAATGTCCACTCTGGACTTAAGCTCATTGACAAATCCATCGGCTATTTTGGGCATAAATAAATGCAGGTCCTTTGCAGATGGCGAAGGTAATTAGGGATTTTGGAACTTTTTCAGTTCCATTTCTGCCTGGTGGGATAGGGCACTCTGCGGAGGAGAAATTTCGACGATCTTACGGTAAAGAACTGCAGCGGTCACCGGCATTTTCTCCACAATTTCATAACGTCGGGCAAGTTCCCAGAGGATTTCGGTGGATTCGGGGAAAAGCTCCCGGGCTTTTTCCAGTTCAAAGAGGTACCTTTTGCCCGGAAGAGTTTCCCGAGCGATTCTGAGGTAGTCCATCCTCATCTCGAGGTGGAGAGGGGCGTGACGAATGGCTTCCAGAATCGTCATCTCGGCCTCATCAATCTCTCCGAGCTGAAAGTGTGCCTGCGAACATAGTTGCCAGGCATCGGCATTGCTTGCTTCTTCCTTGAGGGCGTCACGGGCGAGGAGCAGGGCAGTGGTGTAGTTTCCGTTTAGATATTCGTCTCTGCTCTCGTTGATCTTGGAGTCGGTGGCACCAGCGGGGGAGCCAATTTCGCCGAGGGGGGAGGCAAAAGCCTCAGCGAGGCTGAAGTTGCGTGGTCTTTTCGCCAAGGTTAGTGCGGGCGGAGGGGCACTTTTCTCTTCGTCGTCATCTTCAGGGACGAGAAGGGCGGGGCGGTTGGTCGGAAGTTTGGGCCCGGAAGATACCACGGCACGGCGGGAGGGTGACGAGGAAACGGCTCCAGCAAAAAGGGCAGATGCGAGCTCTGTGGTGGATTTGCCACGGGCGTCCACTCCGCGGGCAATAAAGTCTGCTAGTCTTCTTTTACGAAGCAGGTCGGCCGATTTCTCGGCAAAGACACTTGCCTCAACCGATCCGGGGTTCGATTTTTCCAGAGCGAGAATCAAAGTCTCCGCTTCCGCATCATTTTTTTCCAGATAGGCGACCTGCAACAGGCCAAGTAAGGGGGCTGGTTCAACCCCGGGTGCCGACCGTCTAGAGGATTCGCGAAACCAATGCTTCGCCTGCTGGAAGAGTTTTTTCTTAGTGAAAAGAGCACCCATAAGCAGACAATCCTGGGCAAGTGCCTCATCGGAGGCCTGAGAAAAGGCATTGAGAGCATCGGTATCTCTGCCCTTTTGGGCAAGGAGGCGAGCGAATGAAAGGTGAGCCTGGGGATCATCCACCGGTTCAGAAAGGTAGACTGTGAAGTTGGCAATCGATGAATCGATGTCTCCTGCCTGGAAGTGTGCTTCGGCAGACTCCCGCATCACTTCGCGGGAGGCTCCGAGAGAAACGGCCTGTTCGAAGCGAAAGGCAGCAAGGGCAAATTCTTTGGCATCCACTAGGGAGCGACCAAGCTGGACCAAGACCTCGGAGGAATCAGGAAATTCGGTTGCTAGGGAGCGGAGCAATTCGATCGCGTCGTCCGTTTTGCCGGCAATTCTCAATTCCAGTACTTCGCTAAGGTCAAGCACCCTGGGTGTAGGAGCAGAGGACGGAGAGGGTTGGGGGAGGGAGGAGGCGGGTTCCTCGTTTTGCGAACAGCTAAAAGCACTGAGCAAGATTGACCCAGCGAGCAGCATTGTTAACCATGGAAATGGTTTAATCATGCTTACTTTTTTTCATAGGATAAGGAAACGTCAAGCCATGGTCTGCTTATTTGTGCAATCCATCATTTTTTTATGGCTATTTTCGCCGGTTCTTTTGGCAGTTGAATGGAAGCAAGGACCGCAGCAAAGTGAAAAAGAAAATGAAAAGAGTGAATCCCGGGTTTATGAGGTGGATGTGGATGGGAGTTTATTGTCATACACCCACTGCCTGGAGAGCGTTTTGCCTTTTATTGAGCACTCTCTGAAAAAAAAGATTAATCCAGAAACTGTTCCCAAAATTTCTATTTTTCTAGATTACCGCTGTGCACCCGGTCTTATGCCCTCGCCAAATTTGTTGGATGCTCTGCTGGCCACCCTTTTTAAACGGGGTTACGGTAGCCAAACGATCACTTTGGCTAGTTTTGGTGAGGGAGTTGTTGGAGTTAATGCGAGCGGATTATCTGAGAGTTATCGGGGTTTCCGAAAGATTTCCTCCAGAGATGTTGGGTATTTTCACAAGGAATGGTGGTATGACAGCCCATTGCCTTCCTCTGAGCATGACCGAGCGAAAATTTTCCTACAATACCCTCAAAAACCTGAAATTCGCAGAGATTTGGAAAGAAGGAGTGAACTGCCTGCCTGTTTGTTTATGGATGATACATATTGGATCAACCTAGCAGTGGCGATGGATGATCCTGCTTTGGGCATTAACGGTGTCACAAGAAATATTACCCTCGGTGCCTGTGGCAATACTGAACGATTTTTAGAGGACTCCACTATGACCAATGCAGCAGTAAGCGAAATTTTGGCCATTCCTGAATTTTGGGAAAAACGGCTTTTTAGTCTACTGGATATGAATACCTTTCAGTTTGCCGGCGGTTCTACATTTGATGCTGAGTTTATTAGTAAAGCCGGGAAGGTACTCGTGGGGGAAAATCCTTTGGCTGTGGACTACCATGCCTTGCCTTACTTGGCTGTGCAGAGAGAAAAATACGGATTTATGGAGAGGAAAAGAGCCCAACTTCGCCTTTTTCGTTTTGGCAGGGAACTCGGGTTGGGGGACGCGGGTCGCAGTGAACTGATCAAATTACCCTAGTGAATAAACTACACAGGGTTGCTAAGTGCTTATAAACTCAGCGCCGGCAATCCTGCATTACGCGGAGGCAAATTTCGCGAAGGTCGTGCATCCGCACATCAGACTCAATTAAATATTCAGCAAAAATTTTCTCGCTGTGATGGGAAAAGAGCCGATTGAGTCTCATTGACTCATTGAGGGCGGCATGTGCCCGCTTGAGGTGGCAGATAGTAAGGAGATAATCACCTAAGTCGAGGCAGTTGGCGGCAAGAATGAAGTGCCTTTCCGAATCTGCAAGGCTCGCACAGTAACTCCAAGAAAGATCTGGTTTGGGCTGTATGCGGTTATGCCTCATAATGTGCTCCCAAGAAGAGCGTAAGAAGGAAAAGAATCCGCATGATGCAATGTAAAGGGGGTGCTTATGAACGGTGTAGGGTTCCATCTTTTGCAAATCCTCCAAGGGCACAGGACGGATTTCACGGAGTTGTTCTTCATCCAAATCAAAATCATCGATGCAGGACCACTCATCCTTTCCCCACTCCATTAATTTGGCGGTAGCTTCGAGGCGGTCGGGTTCGTTTCGTGATTTGTTGTAGGCTGAGATGAACCGGGAAATTTCCTTGTCTGATTTTCGGACATATTCTTGCCAATCGCTTTCATTCCAGGCGACATTTTCATTTTCATCCCAATCGCCTTCTTGGCTACCATCAAAATCGTATTGGCTCATGGAGATAAAATTTGTGTTAGAAAGGCAAGAACAGCTAAGATGTCTTAATTATTCTGCAGGAATGGTTTCAAGGTCAAATGGTTTTTACTAAATTATTCCCAAGATTTCATAATGAGCCAAGATTTTCGTATCACCGTTAATTACAGAGGTCGGGTTCAAGGAGTGGGATTTCGATGGCAGGTTAACCACCTTGCCCAATCCATTCCCTGTACCGGTTATGTGAAAAACCTAAGGGATGGTTCGGTCGAGGTGGTAATGGAGGGCAGAAAAAAAGACCTGCTCGAATTAATTGAATCCATAGACCGCAAGATGAATGGTTATTGGCAGGACAAGACTGTGGATCAAAGACTAGGTGATGCGCACTTTTGCGAATTTTCTATTCGCTATTAGTTGCACTCGCTATATCCGGGGCAAAAAAAAGCCTCCAGAACGGAGGCTTTCAAAATGTGGTTGCGTAAAGGGTTAGTCGATCTGCTCGACTTCAAGGGGGAAGCTGAGCTTTCCATGGTTGCGGACAATCATACGAAGAATTGCCTGAAGTCCCTTTTCGGCTAAAAATTCCGGCTCAATGCCTAGGCTCGCTGCGGTCTCTTCCAGGGAGATAGGGGAAGAGGAAGGAGGCAACTGCTTGGGATGCTCAGGTTGGTTGCTCTCGGCAGGCTTGTCTTCCTCTTTAATCTCTGGGAGTCGGTTAGTCTTGGCAGCAGTCATAATCGGCAAAGGTTGGGCAGATTCGGCAGTTGAACTAGGAGCATCTGTTAATGATTCAAAGCCAGCCTCGGAAAAGGATGGGAGTTCTTCAGCGGGGAGGTCAGCGACTTCATCAAATTCGTCAAGGGGTTCCAAGGTGTCGGAATCCCGGGAAGGCTCGGACGCATCATGGGAACGGTTAAGCTTTTTACCGAGTTCTTCCAAGTATTCCTCCTGCTCTATGCTTTCGAGTCGTTCTTGGGCGATGGAAAGTTTATCATTTACTTTTTCCAACTCGGATTGGAGATCAGAGGAAGAGGTGTCGACCAAGTCGGTGGATACACGCAAACCATCCTGCAGTGCGGAGATACGTTTTTCGAGAGCATCTTTTTGGGCAAACACTTCGTCGATTAGCGAGCTGGTTTCATCCCTTTTCTTGGCAACCTTAAGCTTGGCATCCAAGTCAGATTGTTGCTTGGAAAGTTCCTCAATCGCCCACCTTAATGAAGAGGCTTTGCTTTTTGTATCAGCCACCATTCAATACCTATCTATATTAAGACGATTTTAGGCAAATGAAATCTCACGAAAAGTTCGAATTAATTTCTTCGATTCGTTGATGTAAATTGGCATGAGTGGTAGACGATCCGTAATGTTGTAGGAAGTGCTTTTTAGCAACCTTTACCTTATTCTTGCGGTCGTTGAGAGTGCTTTTGAGGAATTTCTGGAGTGCGAGGCACACTTCTTTCGGTGAGGAGTAGGCACATTTTTGGTCCTCCGCATAAAAGGCGGGATCACTGGTGAAGGGTTGGATGATTTCTTCATGAGCAATCTCAAAAAAACCACCCGGGGTAAGTAAGGATTTGTGACCACCCCAAAAGTTTGTGCAAATCGGAAGTTCAGCCATGATCGCTTCCGCGATGGGTAAGCCTAACCCTTCGGCAAGACTGGTTGAGACAAAGCAATCATGCTTAGCGTATTCAGCCAATAATTTCTCTCTAGGCCAATCTTCTTTGATGACCGTGATATCCTGACGAGGGCTTTCCCAGTTACAAGTTGGGGAAGTTTTGATGGTCAAGTGTGCCTCTCCAATTTCAGGAAAGGCTTTCATAAACCCTTGCATCAAGAGGTGATGACCTTTCCGGAAGTGGGGTTCTCCGACAGCAAGAAAAAGGGGGGGAGCGCAAACATTCCAGCTCTTCTTGCTAGGAATCTCATCTAAGTCCAGGGCAGGAGGTAAATGAAAGCAGGGTACTTTTAGTCCACAGTTCTTAAGTAAATTCATGATGTGCTCAGTTGCAGCCCAAACTTCGTCAAACTGATTAAGACGGTCGATCCATCTTACAGGGTACTTATTCCACTCATGTAGGGGGAGGGCAATGTTGTAAGATTTTTGAAGCGGTGTGAAACCATCACCCAATGTATTATGCAACAGTATGCTGCCCTGTAGATTTTGGGTAAATTCAGATACCTTACTTCTGTTCCTCGGTCTATCTAAATGTTCGACATAGCCAAACGCCGAAAGTGAATGCTGAAGAAGCTTGCCAATTATTTTGTAACTTCCGCGTTCAAAATCGGTAAGAATGTAGAATTTCAAATTAAGAATTTAAAATTGAACAATTTGGAGATTTTATCTCCGGCAGTTTGGTTAGTTGCTTAGCCCAAAAAGTCAATATGTTCATCTTTGAATATTTAGTCCTAATTTTCTCATACATTTCTAATTCGAACGCTTTAGATGACAAAATAATTAAATCAACATTAAGGTTAGTCAACATATCTAGATGGAATAACGGAATACCAAAAACGGAAGGAGTTTTTTCGACATTCGAGAGAATGATCCCCGATATTTTTGGGAACTTCAGGAAATTAAATACTTCAAGCATCTTTTTGGTGTGAGTACCTGCACCAAAAATGAAGACTTTTGGACTAGTTTTTTTGGATATAAATGAAAGCTCATGTCTAAGCTCGTACATTCTTCTTTTAATGACTCCCGTTATCCCGTGTTCTGGAAGAGTAACTTGTTTATTAACAATTTTATTAAAGTTGGAGGTGAGTGCCTCACTGTTGGAGGGCAGGGATTCCTTTTCCTTTGAAAGAAAATTAACAAATTGATGACTGAAAATAGAAAATGCACCTGAGTTAATAAACTTCTGACGATCAGAATCCGGATAATTCATAACATGATTAACCATGAACCTGAAAATACTATTTTGAGATTCTAAATCTCTGAGATTAGCGGTGCCGTATGATTGGGGATTGAGTCTAAAAGTATTGAGGGCATGTGGGATGTAAGTAAATCCGTACTTCAATGCAATAGAAACAAAACACAACCAGCCGCTGTACCATTTAGCCTCTTCAAAAAGTCCACCTGCTTCTATTAATGCAGATTTAGATACAACGCAGGAGGGTTCTAAAAGATTTAAATCTGATTTTAAAAACTCAATTAGTTTCTCAGAGGAGAAAAAAGCAGTTTCTTTAGACAGAGAAAGTGATTCTAGTGTGCCTAAAAGAGGGTTTTCATGAAAAAATATTAAATCCCCAAAAGCTATCTTAGATTCGGGGTATCTTAAGAAGGCATCTTTAGCGTGCTTGATTGCATTAATTGGCAAGATATCATCGGCTGCTCTCAAAATAAGCAATTCATGTTTAGATTCTCTGACGCCAATCATTCCGGCACGGAGAGTGCCTTGGTTGTGCGTACAGGAAATAACCCTCAAAATAGGAACTTCCGATTCTAACTTTTCAAGAATCTCCAAACTGTCATCAGTAGAACCATCATCAATGACCAAAATCTCGTCTGGTGGAATGGATTGCTGGTAAGTTGATAAAACTGAATCCTTTATCAGTTGCCCATGATTATAATTAGGAATTATAATAGAGATTTTGTTCACTGAAAATTACAACAGGGATTCCTCAAATTGAGATTCTAAGTAATAATGTAGAGGGTTGGACGACTGGGAGAACCGTTTGAGTAAGTTTAAGTCATTGTGCTTTGTAATACATGCTAATTTATAAATTGAATAATTATAAATATGATCTCTAAAAGATAAAATATTTAGCAGATTTGTAGAATTAATTATCGTATAAAATTCAGAACCTTGTAAATTGCTTGTTTCCTCTTCATCAATGAGTGAAATTTGAAGTATATTTTCACGTGATTCTAGGTTCATTTCAATCGTGCTTGATGAAAATTTTGAAAAGCTAAAATTTTGAAAGTATTTATTACAAAAATGAAAAGCAATTGTCCTGGAATCATGATCATTGGGATAAATTTCTAAGATATCTTCGCTTCCACGAGAAAGAATGATTTTTAACCAATAAAGATCTGGTTCATTACAATAATTAATTAAGAAATCCGTTAAATCAGAATTAGATAAAATCGATTTAATAGTACTTTTAGAAAGCAAAGAGATGTAGCCTTTGCTTCGAAGTAAGTTTTTATAATACCATAATGATTCAAACTTATTAGGATTCTTTTTAGAAAGAATATCAGGGTTGTATACATCACTGATGAAGGGTTGCAGCATCGGTCTGATCTTTGAAAAATTTTCTGTATGGTTGTTTATTAATGAATTAATCAATATGTTATAATCAATATAAAATTCATAGACAGATTTTTCATTTTTAGTATCTAAAAGTATAAAATTATAAGCATTTTTTAAGAAATAATCAGACTCCTTTTTTGTGCACCTTTGATCGTATGCTATTGCTAGAAAACAATCAGCTATTATCGAAAAGAATGCATTATTATTATTTTTTACGTTTGCCCTCGCATTTTTAATGCAGGATATAAATAATTTTTCATGTCTTTCGAAATAATTCTTGAGAATATTTGATACATCTATTGCGACTGAGTCAAATTCAGTATAGATATAATTATCAGCAATAGACAAAAAATACTCGTATAGTAATGTTTCTAAAGTATTTAGAAATAGAACATCTTCAGTGGGATAGTTTGAAGATAAAATTGAATGCAATGTAAGTCGCTCAAAACGGTTTTTAAAATTTTCGTGTGAAAGAGCGTATTGCCATAATTGAGGTTCTATGGTGTTGGTAAAAATTTTTCTGAAGTAAAAGTTTGTAAGATTGTGTTTACTAAATGCGTCCAAAGACTGAAGATCATTGATAGATAAAAGTTTAGGTAGAATATCTTCTGAGTATAACGAAGTCTTTACCTGATATTTAGATAGATGATTAAAGATATCTCTTAAATTAGTATGAACAGGTTTTAATGAATTCGTATTAATTTGAATACCGAGTCCATTCAGTCTTACATTATTTTTTAAGAAAGGTAATGTTGTAAAGTCTCTATTATAGAAAATACTAAATTGTAATAAATAATTAACAAGTGTTTTCGAGTCTGAAAATAAAATTATTTCTTTCGCGCAAGCGATTCGATTGTTAAGTAACTTTATACATATTTTTTCGTATTCCAAATAAAGTACATCATAGTTTCCATAAAGTGTAATAAGATTAGTAAATAAATTGAGACTCATACTATTCTTAAATGCACTATTATTTTTATCTATAATAACTACTTTATTTTCTTTTTTAAAAGTATTCTTTTCTAAAGTTGGTATGTATGGTGGGCAGTACCTAAATCTATTTATAAAAAAGTTATATTCATGTACAGTAGTCTGACTAGGCAATTCAGAAGGAAGTAAGTCAGTAAATATTACATCAGCATTACTATTTATTGATGATTCGATTTGGTTTGTGATACACGAATCATTTGGGTTCCATAGAACCGTAGAGTATGAATTATTAGAATTGATGAAATCTTTCAAATAATCTGACCAAAATATAGACATTATCTTAAATAGTAATTTGTTTCTTAATGGATTGTTCTGACATTATGATTATTCATTATATTATGTTTTGTTCTTTGATCCAAATATTTTTAGGATTCACATTCGTGTTGTGGTCGGTTTTCTTATGATCTTAACCACGATAAACTATTAAATACCGCAGATTTGCCATGAAATACTGCACAAATTGCTAGAGCAATTTCAAAAAATCTAGCACTCATGCAATTATCTACAAATTTCAAATTTATGATAAAAACTTTTGATTTGAATACGTTGATACTACTTATATCTTAAAATTAGTCTTTGATCAGATGTACATCTTTTGTATCGAGATCAAGAAAGTGCTTTGACGATTTGCCGTTATGACCAAAAAATCTGTAATCGATTGATATTCTTACTGTATTTGAGATATTGGACCTTGATTGATGCAAAATTTGTGTATTTAGAAGTAAGATATCTCCCGGATTCATTGAATAGTGTACACTTTTTAAATTTTCTGTATTAATTGAACTCATCCAAAACCCATCTTTTTTGACGGGTATCTCTTTTTGTTTGCCAGTAGAAGGAAAAATTGTGACGCCCCCACATTTCTCATTTATTTCTACGAGTGGTACCCAACAAGTTAAGAAACCTTCCATATGTTTGTTATATGAAATATCTTGATGTGGAGGAACGCTTGCCCATTTATTATTTGGAATCACAAACCTAGCGGTTGGTGGCATATGCATGAATAACTTTTCAGTGCATAGCGCAGACCTGAGAACATTCTGAAGTTTGGTTACGCAAGCAATTTCAATCAGTTTTGCTGAGAGACGGACATCGAGGGGGAAGTGACCTGCAATTAAATGTTTAGATTCTGGTTGAAGATCATCATACCAATCATCATTCATTTTTGGGAGAGTAGAGCAGAACGATTTCCAATCTCGAATCCCTAATTCTTCTGCTTTGTTTAAAAGTGATTCTTCAATTTTATCATTCAGAAAATTCCATGTTGATTGGTAAACATTCTTTGGAATTACCGAACGTAAGACTTGATACCCATTTTCTTGAAAAAATGTAACAGATTTATCGTCTTTTACAGATGAAGTCATAAACTATGGTTTAATTAGGTATGCCGCTGGTGCATTCGTCCATTCTAAAGTTTGAAGTCTCAAGTTAGGCTTATCTTCAAGGAATTCATCAACTGCTTGTGTTTCTCCGGGCCAATCAACAATAGCATATTCATCAAACAACAGAACACCTCCGCGGGATACACGGTCCCAAATTGCTTCCAGTGCTTTTTTTGTAGGTTGATACAAATCGCAATCAAAATGCAATAACGAGAACCTCACACCAGGGAATTCATTCAAGAATTCAACAACTTTATTTTCTATATTTCCCTTCACTAATTTTATTCTTGGTTTCCAAGGTATAAATCGATCTTTGTCAAAAATATCGATCGAGGAAAGAAGTTCTTCGAAATATTTTTCGGGTGAAAACCCTCCAACTTGTTTGTGAGTTTGATCGTAATGCTCGCCATCTTCTTCTAAGATTTCTGTAAACCCTTTCCAATTATCAAAGCCATAAACCGTTTTAGTCCTGTCTCCGACAACTCTTGCTTCGAGAAAGTTTGCCCAAGTCATTAGTCCTAGACCTCTGTAAACTCCGAATTCAGCAATATCTCCAGGGACATTGATGGTCATTTCAAAGAAATGATAGTGTGCTAAAAAGCGTTTAAGCCATTGCCTCCTACCTAGGACAGGAAAAAGTTTAAGAACATCTAAAGATGAGATATTGAATTTATCAATATGAGAAGAAATTTCATCTTCTATTTCTGAATCTATGCCTGTTTTTTTGAAACCATCAAACTCTTTTTCATTGTTATTCATAATAGCCAATTCCTAACAAATTATAATTGGTTTTTCTTCAAATATATGGGGAATGATAAACAAAACTTTGTCCGTGCCATCCATAGGAATGAAAAGGAGAAACTTTTACTTTTTTGTAATTATTTAATATTTCAGATAGAGCTCGCCTCTGTCCCATATTTGGGTTGCCTCTATTACAATTCCAGTCATCGAACATTAGGACCGCACCATCAACTAGCATATTATTGCTAAATAAATAATTAAGTACTGTGATTGTGGAACTATATAAATCACAATCTATATGACATAAAGCAGCTTTAAATTTACTACTAAATTTAGGCAGGGTTTCATCAAAGAAGCCCTCGTAGATTTCATATTTACTTTTACCTATTGTTTCGCTCAAAGCCTCACCCAATGCTACAGGCACAGACTGGTCAACTGCCATTTGTCCTTCAAACCAAGATTTGTTTTGTGCTACCTCATAACTGTCATAATCTTCTGAGTTGTTTATATCTGGCAATCCCTTGAAGGAATCAAACAAGTGAAATGATCCATTCAAGTTGAACTTGAGCATATTTTTTACAATAACTTTTGCTGTGTATCCCCTAAAACTTCCAAATTCAAAGATTTCTCCTGCAACCTTTGTTCCTGCAAGATATTCAAAGGTTAACTCAAAAATATTTTCATAAATCAAATCACCACGAGTCGAAGATTGATAACCGACTGGTTTATTAGAAAGTTGGGGTTTTTGCCATGCTATGTTGACGGAGTGATCAATTTTATTCATGTATAATTTATTTAATAGTCTAAAAAAATAGAAAAATGTACTCGAATACTTTTCGTGTTAAATTTTTATAGAAAGTTAAGTGGGGTAGTACTTTAAATTTGATAATTCTCAAGTAATTCTTTTGAGGAAATAAAATTAGCATATGGCCAACATGAGATTATAATGTGACATTTTGGAATAGCCCGTGTGAAGTGTTTCGTCGTTCATTCCGAATAGAAAAACTTGCTTGAAGTGTTTCTCGAGAAGAGTTTTCAAATCGTATCCAGACTTACAATTCACATGCCCTTCCTTGCTCCACTTAGACGCATATACTTGTGATTCAATGGTAGGGGAACCAAATATAGCTACACCGCTTGGTTGAAGAAATTTGAGGGTATTTTTCAGAAATAGATCTTCCTGTGCTGGGTTAATGTGCTCTATTACATCAAGGGAGTAGATGGCTTGATATTGCCTTTGAGGTTGTATCGAATCATTT
>Ga0181568_10003060_pt1 | contig 15140 bp, 14 predicted proteins | sample 101ome_20_FD_133758 | JGI IMG/M metagenome (GOLD analysis project Ga0181568, IMG submission 133758) | Coastal salt marsh microbial communities from the Groves Creek Marsh, Skidaway Island, Georgia - 101404AT metaG (megahit assembly) | ecosystem: Environmental > Aquatic > Marine > Intertidal... | reverse complement strand
TGATAAGAAAAAAACTTCATCATCTAAGTCTGGATTTAATTGTAAATGTTACTTAGATAGATATGGTGATTTAAAAGCAGCTTTTGGTGATAATTGTACCGCTGCTGAAAATCATTATAATACTAATGGAAAAAATGAAGGTAGAAATGCTTTATGCGATGATAAGAAAAAAACTTCATCAAAACAAAAAACTAAAAAAGAAATTAAAGTAGAACCTAAGGTAGATACTAAAGTAGAACCTAAGGTAGATACTAAAGTAGAACCTAAGGTAGATACTAAAGTAGAACCTAAGGTAGATACTAAAGTAGAACCTAAGGTAAAAATTAAAGTAGAAACTAAACAAAAAATAAAACCAAGCAATTGTCAAATTTTTGCTGACAGATATGCTTTTATAGCAAATAAAGAAGAAAAAGAAGTTAGTGGATCAGAAAAAAATCTTAAAATTAGAAAACCAGAAAAATGGGTAAAAATAAAAATTCATAATTATAATGAAATTAAAAAAAAGCATAAAGATTTACTAATTGAATTAAGAAAAATTATAAAAGATATAATGGATATAAGTGGATGTACTCCTATTTTCTTAGTTGACGAAAGTAGTCATAAAGATGCAAATTATAAATTATTTATATCTCCACCTGAACAATTTATTAATCAAAAATTTATAAATATTAAAAGAACTCCTTCAGAAACTAAAGAATATCTAAGAAGTAAAATTTATAAAAGTAATGGAACAATAAAGAATGAAGGTTTATTTTATCTTAAAACTAATTCAAATAATATTATAGAAAAAGCAATAGTTTGGATTAATACAAATACTAAAAATAAAAGCTGTTTAAAACATTTATTACGTGAAGAATTAATTCAATCTTTGGGAATGACAAATGATTTAAATGAAAATGATGTTCCAACAAAAAATACAATATTTAACCAAAAAGGAAATATTTGTGGAACTGTATTTACTGATTTTGATAAAAAAATAATTAGAACGCATTTAAGTAAAGAAATTGAGAAAGGTAATACCCAATTTGATGTTAAAAGAAAAATTACAGATAAAAAATGTGATATGAATAGATTTAGTAATTGCCCTGAAAGTAAAGCTGGTGTACAATATGCAAAAGAATTAAAAAAAAGTGGATGTACCCCTGCTATGCAAAAAATTTGTAGCAAACCAGAATTAAAAAAATCTTCAATGTGCAAAAATCTTAATTGTCCGTAAAATATTAATATTTAATTTATATTTTAAATAAAAGTATAAATTAAATGTCTAAAATAATATCAAATGAAAAAATAGATGAAGAAAAAAAAGAAGAATTACCATCCAAAATGAATAAAATACAAAAAATAAATAAATTAAAATATTTTTTTGACTACAATTATTTGAACAAAATGAATAAAGATAAATTAAAACAAATTATAATTAAAAAAAATATTTTAATATTCATAGATGAATATAAATTTAATCAAATAAATTCATTATGTGGTTGTACATGTAAATTTTTTCTAAAAATGAGATTATTACGAAATAAAAAATTTCCAGGATGTATTTTTTTATCTTATGATTTTAAAGATGAATTTCAAGATTTTTTTATAAAAAATAGAAATTGTATAAATATATATTTTGATGAAGGTATTATAAAAAAAAATATAATATATAAAAAAATGGAAATGAAAAATAATATATTATTCATACCTTTAGAAAAATATAAGTCTAAAATGATTGAATATAAATTAAGAAGTTTTTGTCAAATTATGGAAGAATTAGGTGCCAAAAATATAGAAATTGAATTTTTGAATAAAAAATTAACAAATACTAAATTGAATATTAATAATTTATTTAAATTAGATATAATAGCTAATAATTTAGGTTTTAATAAAAAAAATATAACTGATAATTCAAAAGATATTAAATATAATTTAGATTATCCTGATTCAAATACCATTATTTTGAATGAAAATATAATAAAAAAAAATATAAAAAATAAAATATATATTATAAATGAAAACAATTATTATTCTAATCTAGAATTACAATATGTTATTTCTGCAAGATGTAAACATTTTATTGAAAAATACTCAACAACATTTTCTTTAGACAATAATACATTAATTGATAATAAATTATATTCAAAATTAAAAAAGTATAAATTAGGATTTAATTTAGAATACAATTATTCAAAATATAGTAAAGATTATTTATATATATTTACAAAAGTTATTTTTTCTAATAATATAATTGATAATATAAGTAGTTCTAATTTAAGTTATGATCAAATAGGATTCAATTATTTAATTAATACACTAAGTGAAAAAAATTTTAGAAAAAAAGGTATATATAAAATTATTGAATTCATAGAATATTATATTGAAAATTTAAACAAAAATACAGATGATTATAAACAATTATATAAAATATTTAATATTATTAAGAATGAATGTTCATTAGAGGAATTTTCTGAATTATTACTAAATTATTTTTCAATTAATTCAGAATGGTATCATTTCAAAAATTTTATTGAATTATTATTGTGTAAGACTATTAGTTATGACAAAATAGGATATTTAATTATATTTTATAATAAAAAATTAACAGATAATGAAAAATTTAAAAGGATTGTTAAATTTATTTATAAAAATTGTTTTAATTATAATAATAAAAATATAACCAAAAATTTTTGGGAAATGTTACATTCAAATGACAAAAAATTTTCATATTATTTAAAATTAAAATTAGATAATGAATATGATATTTTAAAAAAATATAATTGGTATGGTATTAGAAAATTATTACATGATATTAATAATTACAAAATAATCGAAAAAAATAATATTGATAGAAAAGAAAAATTTAATTCAATAGTAAATAATATATTTTTAGGATATTCATATTATGAATTCCATAATAAAATGATTCCTTTTATAATAAATATATATAATAATATAAAAAATGAGAAAAATTTAAAAGAATTAATAAATAATAAATATTTAGATTTAATATTATGTGAATCTTTTACTTATGAAAGTTTTAATATAAATAATGTTATAGATTTAAAATTATTAGAAAGTTATATTAATCAAAAAGTAAAAAAATTAATAAGTTGTTATTATTTTATAAAAAATATAAAATTAAAAATAAAAAATAATAATTTAGAAAAAAAATTTAAAATATATATATTTGATAAAGAATTTATGAAAAAATATAAATATTTAAATAAAAAAATAGAATTAATATTCAGTGAAATTTCAATAACTAATAAAATTAATAAAATTAATGATTATTTAAATAATGGATACTATAATTTTAATAATAATGAAGAAAAATTAAAAAGTTTTATTAAAAAAGTTTTTTTATACAATGAAAAATTAGATTTAAATAATATTCCTGTAAATAAATTTGGTTTTAAATTATTAAATAATAAATTTTTTTATGGAGATTTAGAAACAGAAATAAAAAATACATTAATACCTTTTATTAAAAGAATTATTAAAAAAATAATAGAAATTTCTAACATAAATAATATTAAAATTAATATTTTCAAATTAATAGAAAATGATAAAATAGAAGAATTTAAAAAAATAAAAACATATACTGATATATTAAATTATATTAAAAATATATTAAATAAAAATAATATAATTATTAATGATAAAATTTTAAATGAATTATTATAATTTTTTACCTAATTCATATCTGAAAAAATCTTTAACTTTTAGATAATTTTCTTTTCTTAAATCCCACCAATTTACATAATTTCTTTTAACAAATTTTCTTAAGAGATTATAAACAATAGTATACCCATCTTCAGATTTCATTAACTTTAAATTTTTTTTTGCATGTTTAAAAGTTTTATAATTAGTTAACCATTTTATTACTTTTTTATAAAAAAAATCAGCTATTGGTTTTCTTATATTAGCATCTTTATTTAAATCTACTTTTGGTTGTAATGTACTTATATAAGGAGGAGGTACAAAATAATTACTTACTTGTGATGTAGGATATTGAAATGGTAGCATATAATAATATATAGATTATTATTTTGAAAATTTTTCTACTAAATCATTACCTAAGTCAAAAACAAAATCATTTAAATTTTTTGTTTCTAACCATTTATTAATAAAATCTCCTATTTTATTTTTAATATATTTTTTTTCTGGATAATATTTCTCTAATAGTTTTAAATAAAAATCATGAAAAATATTATTAAAATCTTTTACTATCTCATAATTATTTTTAATCCATATATTTAATAATCTATTTATAAATTGAAAAGATACTTTTTTTTTTAAATTATTATAAAACCATGAAGTTAAGTTATCAATATTCTCAACATCATAAATTTTAATAATTTTATCTGTACTTAAATTGATATATGGTAATGCCATATAATTTTGAACTTGAATTTCTGAAATTTTATCATTAGGTGTACATATTTTACTTTTATCATAATTTTCACTTGGACAAATTTTATTGTTGCTTCCTGTATTTTTTAAAATATATAAATAAATAGGATGAAGATATTGTTCATCTTTATCAACACAATTTCCTAAACATTTTATTTTCCTATCACCTGAAATTTTTTTGTTCATTAATATATTATATATATTTTTTTATTTAAAGAACAAATAAAATTATTAAATAATGAGTTCATCAGATTATACTGATAGTAGTCCTTCTTCTGATTCATCTTTATCATCAGATGAAAAAGATTATCAAGACTCTAATTTACAATTAAGTGGTAAAATATTAAAAAAATATAATTTTATATCAGAATTAGGCAGAGGTTCATATTCGATTGTATGGTTAGCATATAATATAGAAAATAGTAATTATTATGCTGTAAAAGTACAAAATTCAGAAGATTATGAAGATGGATTATCTGAAATACAAATCATGAAAAGATTTGATAAAAATATAAAAAATATAAATCATGTGATAGAATATTTTATACATAAAGAAAAAAATGGTAATAAAATAGAAAAATATCTTTGTTCAGTTTTTAAATTACATGCTGGTAATTTAGATGTATTTATAAGAAAAGGTAAATATAAAGATGGATATCCTACAAATAGTGTTATTATAATGTTTAAACAGTTGATAAATGCGTTAAATTATTTACATTCAAAAATTAAAATTTTTCATGGAGATATAAAACCTGATAATATATTAATAGAAGGAATAAATAAATATGATTATGAATTGATAAAACAATATGAGAATTATAATTTTATGAAGTCTTATTCAGATATGAAAAAACAATATTGGATATCATTAGGTAAAAATTTAAAAAATATTAAAAAAATGAAAAAAGAAATTAAATTAGAAATCAGAAAAAAAGTTCATAGAGAAATTGTAAGTAAAATAATTAATATTGACACTGGGTTAAAATATGAAATAGATGAAAAATATATAAATAATCCTAGTATATCAATTTGTGATTTTGGTGATTTTTGTAATGATGACGAACAACATAATGATGAATTTGGTACAAGATATTACAGAGCACCGGAAATTATGTTAGATGGTGATTGTGATAATAAAGTAGATATTTGGGCTTGTGCATGTACATTATTTGAAATACTAACTGGAAAAATTTTATTTGATCCATCAAAAGATGATATTAGATCTAGAAATTATTATCATTTATTAGATATATCATCTGTATGTGGTGAATATAAAAAAAAATTTTTGAAATCAACAAATAAATATAAAGATTATTTTAATAAAAAATATATGTTTAAATTTGATGATAAAATTCAAAAAAATGATATAATAAAAAAACTTTATGAAGATAATAATACAAAAGAATTAGCAGATTTACTTTCAAACATTTTAAGAATTGATCCAAGAAAAAGATTTGATTGTAAACAAATTTTAAATCATAAAATATTTAATGATTAAAATAAGTTAAAACATTGTATTTATTTCCATACAACTATGAGAAACTGTATCAGAACATGATGCACTAGATGCTGTAGAATTTCCAAAATTACTTCCATATCCAGTACTGTATCCATCTCCATTCCAATTATAACCTTTTATTTTTTTCTGTCTATTTCTTGGTAAATAATTGGAAAAGTTAAATTCATTTTCTTTTGGTTTCTTTTCTTGTTTTTTTGGACTATTTAACAAAACTCCACCTCTTGAAATTATACCATTTTTTAATATGAGATACCCATTATTATTTTGGTCTAATTTCCTTTCATTACATGTTTGTTTTTTAGTCGGATAATTGTAAGAAATTTTATCTTTAAAAACTCTATATCTTTTGTTATTTTTAATGAAATAATAAAATTTTTTATTGTCAGTATGATAATCCATTACTATAAATTTACAATAGAGCTAATAATTTGTAATAATTTCAATTTTTTTTATATATAAAAATTGATATAATTATTTAAAAAATATATTACTATAATATAATATAATATGGTTAAAAAAGATTCCTCTAAAAAATCATCTAATAAATCTCAAAAAAAATCATCCAAAAAGGTTTCTAAAAAATCATCTAAGAAAACCTCTAAGAAAACTTCTAAAAAAGCTATTAGTGATGATAATAATAAAATATCAGAAGTAACTAATTGTAATATAGAAAATATGATTAAAAATGATGATTTATTTTTTGATAATGAAAGATCTATTGAAATTGATGAAAAAAAAATAAAAAAACTTATAAATACAGAAAATAGAATCAGTAAAAATCTGCTTACAAAATATGAATTAGTAAGAATAATAGGTGAAAGAACAAAACAATTAAAAATGGGAGCTAAACCTTTAGTAAAAAATTATACGGGATTATCGTATGAAGAAATTTCAAAACAAGAAATAAAAAATAACATGATTCCATTTAAAATAAAAAGACCTATTGGTGATAAGTATGAAATATGGAAACTAGACGAACTAAAAAAAGATCATCTAATGATTTATTTAAATTAATTAAATTTTCCAACTTAATTTACATACTGTACATATATAATTTAATTGATAACTATTTGTATCCCTATAAAAAACTGCTTCTTTATTTTTAGTATCTTTATGTGTAATACAATTTACATTTTTACAAATATAATCTTTAGTTCTTGGTAGAGCTGGATCATAACCAAGTATATTATTTTCTTCCATTGATTTTATATTAGTATTAGACATTTTATTATCTATTTTATATAATAAAATAGTGCTATTTATTCCTTCAGTAAAACCACAATTATTACATTTAAATTCTGCATTTATTAGCATATCAGTTTTATTTTCAAATAAACTTTCTAATTTTTCTTTATCTTCATCTGATAATTTATTATATCTTTTGTTTTTTATTAAATCTTCTTTAGAAAACAATGGTTTATATTTACTTAATTCCTTATTTATCCTTTTTATAGCATCATTTGGTGTTTTCAAACTTTTTAAACTTTTTTTATTATTTTGATTTATGGTAGAAGATTTAGAAATATCGAAAGTATAATCACATTTTTGACAAAAATACATTAGTTATAATAACTTATATATCTTTAATTATTTATATCAATTTTTATTATTAAAATTATATTTTTAATTTTTGGAAATCACTTAAGAGCTTTGAAAAATTTAAAATATTACCACATGGTAAAAAATAAATAATCTTTCCAAATTTAATTGTTTTTAATGATAAATTATAAGACAACAAGTCATTTTTCATTTGTTCATAATTTTTTTTAGTTTCATTTTTAATTGCTTTTTTAAAGAATTTACTATACTTATTAAATTTTGAATTTAATACAGAGATAAATGCTAATTTGTATGTATTATAAATAATAAAATAATTATAATTAATTGATATTTTATCTGTTGGTAATACTTTGTCAAATCCAGGTTCATTTTGAATAGGATATTCTCCTAATAAAGATCTAATTGATAATAATATTGATCTCAAGTTCATTACAGGTTTCCAACCAGGACCAGACCATGTTCCTAAAATTGATAAACAAACTTTACCATTTTCATATAAATTTGGATTAAATCTCACTTTTCCATCAATTGTTAAAAATTTTATACTTGGAGGTTTTTTTGGATAATTTTTAGGAAATTCTATTTCAAAGAAAAAAAATCCCCCAAAATATGGTGTATTTTTAGGTCCTATAATCATAGCATAATTTTTATAAAAATTTCTTTTATTAATGTAAATATAAATGCCATCAGGACTATCTTTTTCAAGCTCAGATAAATCATTTACTATTCTTAATTTTGATTTTAAATCGCTCATATTTATTAAGAGTTATAAAATCCTTAAATAATTAACTAAATTATTATTAATATGAATTTCTTTAAATAATTTTATTTAGTGGTATAAGATGGTAAATTTTTTTTTATAAATATATTTTACACTCAAAGAAAGTAATACCATTTAAAAGAGATAAGAATATGTAAAATAAAAAGTTGAAATAAATATTTAAAAATATCTATATTTAATATATTAAATTAAGATGTCTGAAATAAATCCACATAAAATTAATAAATTAAAAAAAAAATTTAAAAAATTTATGGATTCAAAAAAAACTATAACAGGTAACTTCACTCATATATCTATGGGTGGACTTCATCATGGAGGTAAATTTTTAATAAATGATAAAAAAGATTTAAAAACTCTCAATAGTTTATTAGCTGATTCTATTAAATATAACTTGACTTATTCTATTGCTGAAAAACAACAAGAATACGGTCCTGTTAAAATCGACGTAGATTTGGAATCTCCTAAAAAAGGTAATAATGAATCAAAAATATACAATGATGAATTTGTAATTAACATTTTAGATTTATATAAAAAATCAATAAACAAATTTTGTGATATTGAAAATGGTGATTTAAAAGCTTGTATTTTCGAAAAAAAATCTATTAATAAAAAAAATGATAATTTTAGAGATGGATTCCATGTAATATTTCCTTCTATTTGTCTAGATTATAAAATTAGACATGTTATTAGAAATGATGTTATTAAAGAAATAAAAAGTAATCATAAAGATAAATTAGAAAGATATTCTAATGGAATTGAAGATATATTAGATAAAAGTATCGTTAATTCTAATTTTTGGTTAATGTATGGTTGTGCAAAACCAAATTGTGAACCATATAAATTAACAAAAATTTTAAATTATAAAAATAAAGAGTTAGAATTATCAACTTTTGGTAAAAATAAAAATAAAAATATTATTAAATTATTGTCATTGAGATCTGAAAGATGGAATGAAGACAATGCACAAGTTCTTAATAAAAATTTGGATGAAGAATTTATCGAAGATAATTTTAAAAGTTTAGGAATCAAAAATGAACAAACAGAATCATATACAAGTGATGAAAAGAAAGAATTAATTAAATCAATTTATAAGCTTGTAGGTATGTTATCAAAAAAACGTTCTGATAATTATCATACTTGGATTAGATGCGGATGGGTATTAAGAAATACCGATCCATCATTAATAAATTTATGGATTGATTTTTCAAAAAAATCAAAAAAATACAAGGAAGGTGAATGTCAAAAAATATGGAAGAGTATGAGGAAATCAGGATTAACACATAGAACCCTTAGAATGTGGGCTTCAGAAGATAATCCAAAAAAATATAAAGAATTCAAAGCGGAAGAGTTTGAATTGTCAGTAAAAAAAAACGAGGGGTTGGGGACTTTTTGGATAGCGAAAGCCCTACATGTTAAATATGGTGATACATTTGTATGTACCAACCCTGAAAAAAATGAATGGTATGAATTTAAAAATCATAGATGGACAGAAATGAAAGGAGGAGGTAAATTAATTGAACTTATGTCAAGTCAATTTTCTAATCTTTATCGAGAACAAGTTGATAAATATAATAAAAAAGCAATGAATGCACCAATTAATGAAAAATCTAAATATGATGAGATGGTAGATAAATTTAAAAAAATTGCTTCACAATTAATGAACATTACTTTTAAAAAGAAAATATTAGAAGAGGCTAAAAATATTTTCTATGATCAAGATTTTATTCAAAATTTAGATGAAAATCATGATATTATAGGTTTTGCAAATGGTGTTTATGATCTTAAATTACATGAATTTAGAAAAGGTCAATCAGATGATTATATTTCGTTATCAACTAAAGTTGATTATATTCAATGGGATCCTAATAATCCTGTTTCAAAAAAAATATTAAAATTTTTATCAGAAATTCTTCCAAAAGAAGATGTAAGAAAATATTTTTTGACAGTTTTATCAACATGTGTTTCAGGTGATAATAATGAAGAAAAAATTTATTTTGCAACTGGATCCGGTTCAAATGGTAAAAGTGTTCTTTTTGAATTAATTAGCAGTGCATTAGGAGATTATTATATTACTTGTCCTATAACTATTTTAACAGGTAAAAGAGGACAATCTAGTCAGGCTTCACCAGAACTTGCAAGATTAAAAGGTGTAAGAATAGGTGTTTTTCAAGAGCCTAATTCAGGAGACACATTAAATGTAGGAACTTTAAAAGAATTAACAGGTAATGACAAATTTATGGCAAGAAAATTACATCAAGATCCTATAGAAATTAAACCACAAGTTAAATTTTTTATGGCATGTAATGATAAACCAGAAGATTTACCTGATGATGGTGGTACATGGAGAAGAATTAGAGTTATTGATTTTATATCTAAATTTGTTGAAAAACATGATTTAATTAAATCAAAACCAAATATGTATTTAATTGATAATAAATTAAAACATAATTTACCTGAATGGGGTCCTATATTCGCGGGATATCTTGTCCATATTTATAAAACAGAATATTGTAATAAAAAACTATATGAACCAGAAGAAGTATTATCATCTACTAATGAGTATAGAATGGATAATAATCATTTCCTTGAATATTTTAATTTCAGAGTTATTGAAACAGAAGATGATACAGATATTATTGGAAAAAAATCATTTTGGACTGATTTTAAAACTTGGTTCAAAGAATTCAAAGATGGAAACAAACAACCAAAAGCAAAAAAATTATATGAATTTTTAAATAAAAAATTAAAATTCAATAAAAAAGGATGGAAACGAGTAAGATTTAAAATTAGTGAAGAATTTGATACAAGTAATGATGAAAAACCTAATGATTTAGACGTTTAATATTATTTTATAAATTAAATAATATAATAATATGAATTATTATATTATTATATTAGAATGTATATTTTCAGGTTTAATTACATTAATAATTAGTAAAATTTTAATTGAATTAAAATTAGATAAAAGAATAAATTTTAAAAGAAAACCTATTGAAATATATATATCATGTTTCATAACAGGAGTATTATTACAATTTATTTCTAAGATAATTTAAAATTAAACTAATTAACATCAGTAATAATAAAATGACTAATGCTTTGATCATCATTTTCTACAGCTATAATAGCAACATTTTCATCAATTTTTAAGTCTTTCTTAAATTTAAGTATTTGTTTTATTTTATATAATTTTTCATTCACACAATTCATTTGTAAAAATTTACCATTAGCTTTTTCATTAATCGAAATCATTGATTTACTACAATTAAATACATTAAAATCATCTAATTGTGATTCAACAATATTACTAATTTTAACTGGAAAAACGTTACTATTTGATTTATAAAATATAAAAATTCTTTTATCATTAGGCATTTTTGCTAAATAACACTCAAAGTCTGATTCATCATCGTTAATATCAAACTCCCTTATAAAATTAAATTGAATAGGTTTATTATTAGATTCGAATTTTAACTTTATATATACTTTACTATCATCATTTTTAATAACTTCGATACTTTCATTACTTATCCTTTCATTATTTTTTATGTGTTTTTTTATATTATTCATGTCAATAAAAACATATACTTTATTCTTTTTAATATCATTAAATAATAATTCATTACCACCAGTTTGTATTCGCATTTTTAAATAATTATATTTATATTTATATTTTAAATATTTTTCTTTAAAATTCATATATAATAACTTATATTTTTTTTAAAGTAATAATATTTCATTTAATATTTCATTAATTTGTTTTCCTTCTGTTTTAATATTATAATTTAATGGTTCTTCAAATGGATCAGAAATACCTGTAAAATTCTTTATAACACCTTCTCTTGCTAATTTATATAATCCTTTCACATCACGTTTTTCACAAACTTCTAATGGTGTATTTACATATATTTCAATGTATTTACCTCCAATACTCTCTATTAAATTTTTATTAAATTCTCTATCTTCCTGATATGGTGCTATATTAGAGCAAATGACAATACCACGATGTTTTACAATTTCACTTGCTACATAACCAACCCTTCTAACATTTGTTGATCTATCTTCTTTACTAAATCCTAATCCTTTACTTAGATTTTGTCTTACAACATCACCATCTAACATTGTTATTTCTAAATTAGGATTTTTTTCTAAAAGCTTGATACGTAAAAAATTACTTAGAAAACTTTTACCACTACCAGACAAACCTGTAAAATAATAACAAATACCTCTTTTCTTAACAGATTTTTTTAACAAATCAACTATTTCAGGAAAACTAAACCAATCAGGTATTTCTTCATTTTCTTTTAATCTTCTTCTAACTTCAGAACCTGATAAAAATAATGTTTCATCGTTTTTATCTACATCATCAATCGGTTGATAAATATTTTTAGTTACATTATATACAATCATTTTACTTACAATTGGTTTAATACCTATTTCATCAGAATATTTAAAAAACATTTCTTGTGCATCATATGGCCCATAAAAATTACTACCATCTTTTTTTTTATAACTTGGTCCAGCATGATCTCTTCCTACCACAAAATGAGTACAACCGTAATTTTTTCTAATTAAAGCATGTAAACATGCTTCTCTTGGTCCAGCCATTCTCATTGCTAAAGGTAATAATCCCAATTTTACTACATTATCATCATATTTTTTAACTATATTTTTATAAACCTGAACTCTAGTAAAGTAATCTATATCTACTGTTTGAGTTTCACCAACTACTGGATTTAAAAATAATTTTGCTTCTTTATCACCAGTTTTTCTTAAAGCATATTTTGTTAATTCATAATGAGCTTTATGCATTGGATTTCTAGTTTGAAAACCAACTATAGTTTTCCAATTATTTTCTTTTATAAATGCTCTTATATCATTTGGATATAATCTAATATCCTTAAAATCATAATGTTTAATATCATTAATCTTTTGTAAAGGACCAGATACATATACTTTTCCTTTTTGAGATAATTTATATTTTACATATGGATGATTATTATCAACAGTACCATAAGCATTTTCACATTCCCAATTCAAATCAGGAATATAAACTTCTTTAACATCCATACTACATAATGGTAAATTTGTATTATCCATTAATATCAATTTATCTCCTATCTTAACAGTATTTTCAACAGCTAAATTTACTGGTAATGGAAAAAAATTATTATCATTTAAATGCAAATTTGAACAAACATTTACCCAATCTTTCTTATTCATAAATGTAGTCAAAGGATTAAATACTCCAGATAAAATGCATTCTAAATCACAACATGTTTTGTCATCTAAAATAATATTCATATAATAATATCTATTATAATTATTATAAAAATAAACGCTAATCAAACAATATATTTATCTATTAAATCAATATTTTTATTACAAAGATTTAAAACATCTGATATATTTTTATTACCATTTAATAACAAAATTTTAACTTCTTTTAATAATAAAATATAAGTGTTAAATTTAACATTAATATTATTTTTTATTAATCTTTTCAAACTAAATAATATCTTGTAATAAACATTAAAAACAAATTTAGACGGTAAATTAACAAAATTTTCAAAAAAACCTAATGTATAAAAAATTATTTTTTCTATTATTATATCATTTTCTATCTTTATATTATTATAAAAATCATTATATATTTTCTCAAAATCATGTATTAATTTATCATCACATTCTAATAATTTTTTTAAAAAAGATATACAAAAAAATATTTTCTTTTCATCATCACTTATAATAATTATAAAACTCTTTAATATACTTAAAATAAAAGTTTCATTATTAATTTTTTTTGTATATAATTTATTGAAAAAAAATAATAATTTATATTTTTCAGTTTCTTTTATATTTAAATTACTAAATATTTCATTAAATTTTTTATTTAATTTCATCCTAATATATATTAGAATTTTTTTCTCAGTTAAATATCCAAATTATATTTATTATAATAAAAATATGGTTGAAATTTATATTACAATAATTCCTTTAGAAATTTTTTCTATAGTATTATAATGGAGGATTGTACTATTTGTTATCAAAAAGCAAATAACTGGAAAGTATTACCATGTCATCACAAACTATGTAAAAAATGCTATATGAAATTACGTCAAGCTACTTGTCCGTATTGTAGAAGAGAATTTAATTATACTAAAGAAGAACAAATTAAAAGATACAATATTAATTCAAGTAACAGAAGTTATCCTCCCACACAATTAAGATCAAATAATACAATAAATTTAGAAGAATATAATAATTACAATATAGTAAATTCAAGAATAAATAGAAATAGAACTAGAAGAAGAAGAAGAAACTTAACTATGAAAGAAATTCAAGAGAGAAGAAGAATAATTAAGAAAAAATGTAAACGAAAATGGGATAAAAAAAATAGGAGAACTATGAAAAACAACTGGTGGAATATAGAAGTAAATTAATTTATTTTTAAAATTTCTTTTACTTCTTTTATTTTTTTTCTATCCAAACAATATAATCTAGTGTAAAATTCTTGATGATTCTGATTAATTAACATTGAGAATTCTTTTGTAGAATCAACTTTAATAACTTCGAATGTTTTTGTATTGTAAAAACTAATATTATTTAATGGATTTTTATCTTTTCCACTAGTATAGCCTACTTTAAATTTTACAACCTTAATTGTGTTCTTAATGACTGGTATATTCATTATTTCATTATTAAAATTTTTAAATGACTTTTTAGATATATTCTCATATATCATAATAGGAATATTTCGCGAATCTATTTTTTTCATTATATTCTTAACTTTATCATTATCTGAAAAATACAAATAATTATCAATTAAATTTAACATTTTCTCTGGAGAATTAACATATTCAGAAATTTTGTTATCACTTT
>Ga0181568_10003057_pt1 | contig 15145 bp, 9 predicted proteins | sample 101ome_20_FD_133758 | JGI IMG/M metagenome (GOLD analysis project Ga0181568, IMG submission 133758) | Coastal salt marsh microbial communities from the Groves Creek Marsh, Skidaway Island, Georgia - 101404AT metaG (megahit assembly) | ecosystem: Environmental > Aquatic > Marine > Intertidal zone... | reverse complement strand
TTGCAACAGCTACGATTGCAGATCGTAACAGTGCAAGAACAACATTAACCATGCCAGCTCAATCCATTAGGGTTACGGCATCATTCACCAGTAACTAATGGCAGTTAATCAAGACAGCATGCTGTACCAGATTGGTTTAGCAGTAAAAACCAAGATCAATCAGGCGGTAGATAGATCAGACTCCTACTCTGAAAATACTTATGATTCCAATGGCAATCTCACCGATATTGATATTTGGGAGGATAACACAAAAGCAGTAGTGGTAGGTAGTAAGGAGTTTACTTACACAAGTGGTAATTTGACCCAAGTGGTTGAGAAGAATGCCTCGGGCACTACTACCCTCACTAAAACTATAGCATACGATGGAGATGGTAATGTCTCATCAATTACAAAGGATTACGCATAATGAGCTTTTCAGAGTCAGGTGGCATAATTACACAAACTGGTATAGACAATGACCTCAGTGGTTTAAATGGTATTACAGGGGTGACTAGGTATGTTGAGGAAGACATGATTATATATGATGTCGCTAGTACTCACAGGTTTCTAATTCAAGGTGCGTTACATCACGATCCGGAAAAGGAAGTTTTAATAGTCAGGCATGATTGGGTTAGTGGTAGCACTCCTGCAATACTTATAAATTATGGCACTAATGCATGGAAAAATGTAACCGCTATAACTAGGGACTCAGATAATAGATTCGTGCTTACTGTAGCCTCACATGGTTATGTAGTAGGGGAGGCAGTAGAGTTTCAAGTAACTGATAGTGGCACACCATCTCCATCTGCTCATTTACATCAAGTCGTGTACCCAATACTTGCAGTCACTACTAATACATTAACACTAGGCATGACTGAATATTCAGACTACCTACCGACATTAAGTGGCACTACAAACAGAGTCACGCGCAGACCTGTATATCATTATGGTAAGGAAAAGACAGCTTTTGGAAATACTAGACTATCTGTAGGAACAGGTTTGTTAATTGTAGGCAACAAGGAAAACAACTTTCAAGAACGAGGTTCGGGCTTAAAAGTTGAATTTGACGGATTATTTCGTGGCAGAGGTGGTACGATTTATTCAAGTAGACCAACCGCACTCAACGGATATTCGGACATTGATGGTACTGAATTAGTTTCTCCTACATTATTAGATTGCCGCTCGATGTCGGGAGGATCGATTAAAAACTTTAAGTTGGTCAATAATCAATTTTCAGGGGTACAGGCTAGTAAACTTTTCAATAGAGGATTTACTCTTAGCGAAGGCGTGTTAATGGAGACCTTATCTCAAAGTTACTACGAAGTGGTTTTACGAGATTTAGATACATCAAATAATACGGGATACTCTGACATAGGCCATTCATCTAACGATACTTACCCACATCGGGATTGGATTATAATCAATTCAAAGGCTGGTTCAAGTGTTCGTGGGATGTACCGATCATCCACAGGCCTTAGAGGTGATACACAAAAAGGTGTTACTGTTGTTAAGAAGGAAGTGTCTTTTAATTTAAAAGATTCTAATGGTAGTGCGATACAGGGTGTCGAGATGTATATGTCAGATACCCCAGACCCTAACTACTCCAAGAATGCCACCTTTCCTGCTCCACTAGATACTTCTAGACCATACACTAGCGAGCTAGGAACAAACACACTTGGGGTATTAAATGCTGATGGAACTGCAACATATGACTACACCAATGCAATAGAGTACACAGGAACTAGCGATGCAAGTGGCTTAATTGATACTCAACAGGTCACTATTGGGGTTCAGATTTTAGAGTATTTATCTGTTGATCCTAGTGCGTCAAGCCAAGGAGGTAATGGTGGTCCGTACGACATAACCCTTAGTGGTAATAACTGGGTTGATTCTAGTGGCGAAAGACCAACCACGGCCGCATGGGATACTACAGAGTTTGGTGGATTCTACAAAGTGGATCGCAGAGGCAATGGAAACACAGATGCCGATGAATTTACATTTAAGTTTTGTTCATACGGACACTCATTGTCTTCCACAACTCAATCCCTTAAAGGATTGGGCGAACTCGTAGTTAATTGGGTATTATTTGATGACCAACTTATTACAGATACAAGAGCAGAAGTAGATGGTTACACTGTAATAAATACGCCTGAGAAATTCTACAACAAGGCAAAGGCATACTTGGTAGATAATTACGCAGGTGAAACCGAAACTATTGTTTCCCGTTCGGGTAATTCTATTGATGCAGGTAATTACAATGTTGTAGTAGATGCAAATGCATCGCAGGTATTTTCCATATCGGGCTCCACCATAACAATTAAAGCCACTCAGTTTATTGGAAACATTAATACTGGAGGAACCGCAACTACACAAAACGGAGCGGAAGTCATTGGTACATTCGGAACAATTAGTACATATCCTTGGGAAATACAAAATGTGGAAGGTATATCCAGAATACAGATATACAATGTCACTGAAGGATTTGAGATTGATAATTTAAAACTTACCTCTACTGCGGGCTCCTTTGTAACTGCTTCAGGAACATACCAGACAGGCGTGGGAGCAGGTAAAGCTAATCTGGGGGATGAAATTCGTATCCGCATAACATGTGCGGCAGGCACCACTGCATTCTTACCGTTTGAAACTACGACCGTTGCTACGACCTCAGGGTTCACCGTAAAAGCCCTGCAGGAATCTGACACAGTCTACAACGACAATGGCATAGATGGTAGTCAAGTAACAGGACTTACTGCAGACTACAATAGCCCCATGGGAGTAGATATAAATGATGCAGATGGAGTAGTGGACGCTCGAGACATCTATGCATTCTATGCAGTAAAATCCACAGAGGAAGCAGGTATCGCAAATTGGTTTGGTGCAATCACTGCAATCGACAGCATGAACTACCGGGTAAATGTCAGTGTATCTGATATTAAATTACAAAACATCGGATCCAGTGCAGTGGTTGTAAGTGGAGCCCGTATATTCAGGGATAACAATACATCTGTTTTACATGCAGAAAACAACGATAAACCAATATCTTTAGATACAGGAATGCTCGTTCAATATATTCAGCCACAGCTTGATGCTGCGATGAACTTGAATGAGAAACTAGATAAAACCAATAAAAATACTAATCTTATACCAGGACTACTTTAAAAAGCTATAAGCTTATAGCTTGGCTTTTAAACAACAACATACGTTAACAACTACTAACTCACAAAAAAATGGCAGCAAATAGCAACTCAATGATGTACCAAATTGGTGCATCCGTAAAAACTCACGTCAATACGGAGATCACAAACGCGATCACCGCATTAAAAGCAGCAAACAATACCTGGACAGGCACTAATACCTTTGCAGCGACAGGTCAGGAGCTCGTTATGGCTACGCATAATGACATGGCGTTCTTGTTCACTGATGCGAATGGTAACATTAAAAGTGATACCTCTGTAACACTCGTACAAACCACCGCTGGATCTGATACAAGGTTGGTTGTTCATGACCTTGAAGTAGATGGTAATATTACAGATGTCGCGGGAGATGTAACTATTACTGGTAACTTAACAGTTAATGGTACAACCACCTCACTTAGCACCACCAATACAGTGATTGAGGATTCCATTCTTAGTCTTGCAGATGGAGCTGGTGGAGCTGGTGGAGTTGGTGCTTACACGAATGATATTGGATTTATTTTTAATCGAGGCGGGGATGGATCAGCCGCATTAAATCCTGCATTCTTCTCGTGGGACAGCAGTGCCAATAAATTCCTTCTTGGTATTACTAGCGCTACTGCATCGTCCGCCACCATTGCTGAAACTTCAAGAACTGTTGTTCGCGTTGGTGAAATTGAGCTCTGGGATAAGTCTGCTGGTGGCTCCACAGGTCAATACAATGCGAATGCGCACTATGCTGTACTTGGAGACCTTGAGGACTTCAATGGCGGCCTAGCCTAATTGAGAACTAAGTTAATGATGGTCCGATCCCATTTTATTAACTTGGACACTTGACGAAGTGAAAACTGCAATCTAGTTTATTAGTAACACGAAAAATATTGTAACACCATGCCTAACATCACGAACCTTACAAACGACGGTGCATTTACATCTACTGGCTCCGGCATAAAACTTAGATCCAATTCTCAGGGCACGCCTTTGTCTCATAACGATGTAGACAGCAACTTTGAGAATCTTCGCGCGAAACTAAATACAGTTATCACTGATACTAATTCCCTAACGGCAGGGGATTACAATCTTAGTGGCCCCACAGGATCGACAGGTGCTACAGGTGTAGCTGGTGTAACTGGCGGACAAGGTGCGACAGGTTCGACTGGACCGCAGGGACCAGTAGGGCCTGGGGGAGGCACAGGTGGACAAGGTGCAACAGGTGCGACAGGCGTAGGTGTTAAGGGTGATACAGGATCAAGAGGAGCCACAGGATCCACAGGACCACAGGGGCCTGGGGGAGGCACAGGCGGTCAGGGAGCTACAGGAGCTACAGGTCCACAGGGACCTGCAGGATCAAATGCTAATCTTACGGCAAATGTCATTAATTCGACTCACATAAGTGACACTGACACTTTGTTCCAAGTTAATGACAGTAGTACGATTTCTGGGACTTCGCAAACCGCAGGGGGACGAGTGCGAGTTGGTGGTGCTTTCCAGAACACATCTGGTAACCTTGGTAATATTGAATCTTCCTTTAGTGCTAGAGATATGGCATTCACAGTTGCAGGAGGTGACTTGCCTGCAGTATTTTGTGGAACTGATATCGTTACTCAGGCAGGGGTTGCGATAGGTTTAATTAACCAGAATACAAGCACTGTAAAGCCATGTACGCTTGCTTTGTATAATAATAATCCAACCTATTACAATGGTTCATTGGTACACCTTGAAAATCAAAGTCATTATGACAGAGTGGTTTTAGGTTTCCTTTCTGGAAATCAAAATTTTGTTATGCTCAATAACTCTGGTGGTGGTTTTCTACCAATGAAGAATGCGAGTAGCACAGTAGCAGGCCAGCAACTTGGAGGAAGTGCAAATAAATGGAAACAATTATATGCACATAATGCCACGATTAATACTTCAGATGTAAACATGAAGCGGGACATCGAAGAGTTATCTGAAGCTGAAAAAAGGGTGGCAGTAGCACTAAAAGGACTGGTTAGAAAATTCAGATTTAAAAGCGCAGTTAATGAGAAAGGTGAAGAGGCAAGAACTCACATTGGGGTGATTGCGCAGGATGTTCAGCAAGCATTTGAGGCAGAAGGGCTGGATGCTACTAAATATTCCCTGTTTTGCGAAATGACTTCTTACGCCTGGACTGATGATGAAGGTAGGCAACAATCTTCTGATGAAATCCCTCCGTGCTTAACTGAAGCAGATTGCACCAAGGAGGTTACTTATGGGGTGCGATACGAGGAGCTGTTCGCGTTCATCATCTCGGCATTGTAATATGACGGGAAAGTCCCGTCATGGCACACCTTAAAACAGTCATACGACCCGCAAAGGTTTCTGAGCTTCCTTATATAGGGCAGCTTGTTCTTAACGAATTTGTGAGTGAAACGCACTCGCATATTCCTGAATTAGAGTCATCAGATGATACATCCATTGATGGATTCTGCTCAGACTTTAAGTCAAGATTAGAACAGCAAATTCCTACTGCTATATTTATTGCTGAGCGTGGCGATGAGATTATTGGCGCTGCTGCCGGTAGTGTAAATAAGCATCCATGGGCAAAGCATCAGATGTGGGGCTCCGAGGATTTCTGGTATGTGAAGAAGGAGGAGCGAGGAACATCCGTTGGGATCAAGCTATTCAACATGCTCATGGATTGGTTTAAGGAGAATGGGGCAAATCGTATCCATATGGTGCATTATCATTGGAATCAGAAGGTTTCTAAATTTTACGAACGCAAGGGTTTTGTGCCGTTTGAGGTGAGCTACGTGAAGGTTGTATAATGGCACATAAAATAGGCAGAAGTTTTAAAAAGGAAATCTTGGATGATGTCATGGGCATCGACGAGAATAAGACCTTTGGTATTTCAAATAAGACATTTGTAGGTAAAGGTTTAGCCAAGATTACACCAGGTGGTAAAAACAACATATTTGGACAAGCTGGAGACTTTGTTGAGGATAAAATAACCCAACCCGTTAAGGAAGGTGTTGGCGCATTAGGCGCATTAGTAACAGGCAAAGCGGCCCGCGATCAACAACTAGCCGATTACAGGGCACAGCAATCCGCTTTAGAGAAAAAGGAGAGCGAGTCTAATCGTATGGCACTTGCCTCTACTTTATTATCTCGAGGCAAAGGTAAGTTCTTCGATATAACTAGACCCGAAGAGGTAGAGAAGTTTCTTATTGAGCAAGAAGGCAACTACTTAGACCCATTCCCAGATTACCTGAGAAAGTCTGGCGACTACTTACTTGGTGGGCTTGAGAATGCTGGAGAGAATATCGAGAATTACACTGGCACATCCGATGATATGATGCGTGACTTTCAGCCTACTTTTGATAGGCTAAGAGGAGCGAATCAAAATGCCGTAGATAGACTAGAAAGTATCTATGACGGCAGAATGGAAAATGAGCTTCGTGGATTCCAGGATCGAAGTAATGACATAACCAGACAGCTTCAGGATTTAAATACCCAGTCAGGGGAGATGGAGCGTGGCTTACAGCAAGGGGTATTGGATGAAGCACAGAGATATGCAGATGCTCTGGGTGGCTCGGTCGATATGCAAACTGCATTGGCTAATCGTGAGTTTGATGAGCTAGACCGAATGCCAGGCTTGATGCGTGATCAGAACAGGGAACTTGCTAGTAGATACTTAGATACCGCATTAGATGAATTAGCACTTAATCGTGAACTTGGTGGTAGATATGCTGATACATACGGTAGTGAACTAGGAGCAGCTCAAGGTGATATTGATGCTCGTTATGGAGCAGCTGGCCGAGGAATGGGCGCTGAGTATGGAGCGGCACTTAAGAATTTAGATGCTACCTATGGAGCAGCAGATAGATTGCTTGGGGCGGAGAATGAAGCTGCCGACTTAATACAGAGAGCTGAGCGTGCAAAAGCATTAGCAGCTGGAGCAAATGCTGAGAGAATGGCAAATGCTAATCAGCGTGGCATGCGATCCGCAATGGTTGGTCAGGGAACAGGAACCACACAAAATATGGCAAATGCCATGGTTCGTGCTGAACTCGGGCAACAAAGATCAGATCTTCTTGCTGATGCTCTTATTAGAGATGCCGAGAGAAGAGGAAATGCTGGAATAGGATATGCCGGAAGAACGGGTCAGGCAGACATGAACTATGCGGGCATGACTGGTGCATCTGATGTGAATTACGCAGGTAGACTTGGTGAAGCAGATATTGGATATGCAGGAAGAGTAGGGGATGCTGGAATTGGTAGATCCCTGAAAATGGAAGATATATTAGATAGTCGTGCGAACCTAGGCATGTCACAGAAAATGGAAGGTGTTCTTGATACTGAGGCAGATATTGCTGGGGCAAGAATTGGAGCAGAGAGATTTAGTAAGCTCGGTGACATTAATCCTGGTCTTGCGGATGTATATCGTAACGAGGCAATGCTCAATCGTGCGAATACAGCACTTGGATTTGGTGATCCTAGATTAACATCACAAGCACAGAACCTTGGACTGGATCAAGGAATGGTCGATGCAGATTCATCAATTTACAATACAATAATGAGCCAACAGCTTGCGAATACAGGTATGATTCCTGGCCTTGGTATGCAGGAGGCTATGTTGCCCGCGTTGTATGGTGAAGCGGCACTTGCAAGTCAAGGACCACTCGCTCGTGCGGTATCTCCATACACAGCAACTGGTACACTTCCGCAGGGGCAAACAATATTTCAATCAACTCCATATAGTCCAGCACCTGCTGGTAACAGTAAAAACTGGATCGACCACATCGCAAACCTACCTGGTTATATACAAAAAGGTAGAGATGTAATTGGTGGCATCCAAGATATATTTGGAGGCGGAGGCGGATAATATGGCAGAGCAAAATCCATTACTTGCGCAATTTATGGGCGGTAGGCAGACCGGTCAGGCAACACCATTTCAGGTGTCGCAAGGACAAGGTATGGCACCAGGACAAGTTGCTGCTTATTTACAAGGCAATGCACTTACTGTTCCTAATCGTATAGACGGCAAAGCAAATCAGATGATCGACTCCGATCCGGCTGCCGATCTACGGGCTCGTGAAAGATTCCAAGAGAAGGTAGACTTACAAGTCTACGGGGATCAGCAAGCAATGAAGCGCCAAGAGAAGCAATTAGAAGGGCAGAAAGCAATAGCTGAGTCCAATAATGCACTTACAAAGGAGCTTACTTATGCACGGCTGGATTCAGCCAAGGAATTGCTGGATAAGGAACTTGCTTTTAAGGCTAAAACATTTGAAAGCAAACAGGAGTGGGATACGTATGCACTTGAGGCAGGGATTAGCCAGCAAGAAGCTGATAGAATATGGAAGTCCAAGGAGAGTAAACTTGACCGTGATGCTAAGGCTGCCTCCGAAGATAAGAACATCGAGGCAAGGAAGGAATTATTTAATTTAGAATCCACACTCAAGACGGCCCTGCAGGATAAAGCATTAGCCTCACAGGAAGCTATTGCTTCGATGCAAAACGAAATATCAAAACAGCGAAACGAGTTAATGGGTCGTGAGCTTGATATTAAGGAGAACTTAGGCCTTGAGGAATTAGCTCAAAGGAAAGATGAGTTTGGGCAGAAGATACAATTAGAAGCCGAGAAGCTACAGGCAGATATTGATAAAGCCGATATGGATGACAAGCGGTTGCTTAAGATCGCGCAGATGCAACTCGAGGGACAAAAGTACAATGTAGATAAGAGCTTTGAACTGAAGATGCTCGAGCGTCAGGATGATGCTAATCGTGCTCAGTATATGCAAGGTCCAATCAATGAGATGATTGATCGTGTAACTGAGTGGAAAGCAAGTGGGTCTCGCTCATTCCAAGAGGAATCAGAAGCTAGCTTTATTTTAAGTAACTCACTTTATATTAAGGGAGTGGATGATATTCGTTCTATCTATAAGCCAAACGGAAACATAGATCTTAATGCCCTCAATAAAGTAAAGGAACAACTGTATTCCAATCCGGAAAATGAGGCACTTCTCAATAGGATGAATAGCTTTGTTACTTCCTCCGTGCAGGCAATGAATACAAGCATGCAAGAGCTAGAGAAGATGGCATTTAAGTACAAGGGGTTATACTCGCCAACAGTTCCCGCTACAAGTACTCAGCCACAAACTGCACCACAAACTGCACCAAACGCAATCAATGCACCACAGCAATTTACGCCAACACTTCCTCCAGGATTTAGTCCATGAAAATAGCATTATCTAACGGCTCATTCGTAGAGGTTGTTGACGAAACATTACAGCGTCTCCTTGATGAGGTGTATGATGAGAGTCTGCCCGCCGATCAAAGGAGATTAGCAAATGAAAAGCTTATTGCTAGGCACGATCAAATTAAAGCAGATATGCTTGCTGATCTAGGTGGTGACCCTAAAGCAGTTGAGTTAATAAGCGGCAAGACCTATGTAGCAAAAGGCAACAGGCACGGAAATATTGACACCAAGAACTCTGGAGAGTTTGTAACTGGACAAGCCGATGTTCCCGCGTTACCTCAGTATGAGAGTGCTGGATCCTGGCATCCTGGTGTTTGGGCAGGTAAGACGATTGAGGGAGTTGCTAACTTTGTCCAAAATAACCCGCTTCTTGCGACAGCGGCTACAGGTACAGGAGTGATTGCACTAGATCGCCTTGCGGGATCTTCAATAGATGGTATTAAGCCCACGCTTGATGCACAAAGTGATCCAAACGCACCTAACACAGGGAAGAGCAGGTCGCTTAGAATGCCTAAGGGAGGTTCGGTGTTTAACCCCGCTAATTATATAGAAACAAAACAAGCTGGCTTGCCGAATTTAACTTCAGCAAATTATGGCAAGGTATTGGAAGCTATGCCTACCACAGCACCTACTCTGCCTGAATTAGGCTATAAGAAGGTCGGTAAAAAGCAGACTGCTAACTATGCAAAGGCAATGGAGAATGCCGATGAGGCAACTAGGAAAACGCAGAATTTAGGTAAGTATTATGATGTTACTAACCCCATTTATGAGCAGAATGAATTAGGCAGTAAGACTACAATGCGTAAACCTATTGATGGTAACGCTTTAATTGCTCAACAGCAAAAATCTCTACCAAGCCCATCCTACCTAGTAAACAGATTTAGGGAGTTAGGTAAAATGGATATGGAGGGCATAAAGGAAGTTATGCCTAGGGGAATGAAGAGGCCGGCTCGAGTAACCGAAGACCCAAAGGTTGAAACAAAAATACCAAAAACAGGAATAAAAGCAGCAGGTGTTTTAGCAGCACCATCATTATTAGCAACCGCGTATGGTACTCATAAATACTACCAAAACCAAAGGCGTAACCAAAATTTATACAACAGACTGCAGACTGTGCTTGAGCAAAACAAGGTAGATACCGCAAGCGGACAACCACTCTACTCAGATCAAGATGTGCAGGAAGCATTGCAGTTGATACAAATGCTACAAGATTCGGGGGCAATCAAATGAGCGGAGTCGGGGAGCATAGTCACGGAGGATTGACCATTGATATGTCCGTACTTACGGACGAGCAGAGAGCGATGGTTGAGCAAGCATTGCAAACTAATCCAGCATTGCAAGCATCCCAAGCTTACATGACTGGCATGGATGGATACCAGGAGCAAGTCGATCAAGTTGAGAATACCGAGGATATGCAGTTTGGTATTGATGAAGCCACAATGATGGTAGACGGGGCTTTGGGTGCTGGCATGGCGGGGCAAGTAATCAACTCACTGACACCTCAGATTCAAAAAAATATCATACCTAAAACTGGTCAATTTTTAGCAAAACAAGTTGCCCCTAGATTGCTTGCTGGTACAGCAATGACTAGCTTGGGGCCATTTGGTACAGCACTTGGTCTTGCCGCTCCCGACCTGGCAGTTGAAGGTGCGGAGTTCATCAACGACCTTGGCCCTCGCAGGGGCTCAAGCAACCTACCAGAATCACCTGACCGCATGACGCAAATAGTACAACAGAATCCAGAACTATCGGGAACACCCGATGTGTTAATTAATGCTATGCAAGGCCCTGGAGTTGGTTATAATGCTCTTAATGTTAGGTAGATGTGGCAACTCTTGATGATGATATTTTTAATCCCCAAGTTGCTCGTGTACGGGCTAGACTTGAGGCGGTAGGCGTAGATACAAGTGGCTTTTCCAATAAGGATTTGCTACTTAGATTAGCCGAGGACTCCCGCAATAAAGGGGGTCTTGATTATGTGGAGGATCAGTTTGGTTCTGGATTCAAGAATCAGTACCTAGATGTAATCAATGCACCCGAGCCAGGAAGGGAAGGATTCTTCGGTGGCATTAAGGAAATCCCAGAAGGTATCGGCAAGGGATACGAGGGGCTAAAAAGCACTGCACTTGGTGGTCTTGGATTAGCTGCCGGAACTCTTGGGTTTGAGGAAGCGGAAGCAAGCCTCATGCAAAGTGCATCTGAGGCACAAGAGCGAGCATCGAAATACAATACTTCCGTAGCAAGAGCATCAGATGTAAGATGGGATAATATTGGTGAGGTGGCTAGATTTCTCGCTGGTGGATTCGGAGAAGCACTACCTTCAACAGTAGAGGCTGCGGGTTCCTTTGCCCTTGGTGCTGGTGTTGGTGGACTAGCGGGTCGTCAAGTAGTTAAGAGTAGACTGCGAGAGACACTCAAAAATGTAATCAAGCGTAATGCAGATGAAACTGTAGACCAGGCAATTAAGAGAACATTCTCCATGGCTGGTATGCAACTTGGTCTTGGGGCAAGCTCAATAGGATTAGGTGTTGGTGAAATTTATACTGAGCTATATCCATACACACAGCTTAGTCCTGAGAATGATGAGTATGTATCCCCTGAGAAAGCAAAGTCGTTGTCCATAAGTTTTGGTACACTTGCGGGCTCGCTAGATATGATGTCTGCCGCCTTGCAATTAAACAAGATACTAGGCATTGGGGAGGAGGCATCTGAGAGATACCTTAGGAGATTGCTATACAATCTCCCTGAAGGTGTATTTGTTGAGGGTGCTACCGAGGCGGCTCAGGAGTTTATCAATATTGCTGCAGAGAAGTATGCCAAGGGAAGAGAGCTTACCATATCAGATGATGAGCTTGATCGTATGTTTGATGCGGGCGTTCTTGGTGCGATTGGTGGTACACAATTCAGTGCGGCTGGTGCTATTAGGTTTGGTGACAAGAAGAAGGATGGTACGGAATTATTGGGTCAGCAGGAGCAGGATGAATTTTCTCCTGATGAGACAATACCTGACGACTTCAAGCAAATGGATGAGCTTGATAACGATGCTCTAAATGAAATTGAAACAGAGCAGGACGAAGACGCATTCCCATTCAAGCAAGGTGATCCGGTTGTATTCAAGGCGGGTGATGGATTCAAGAATGGTACTGTAAAAAACATTAAAGGATCCACTGCTCAGGTAGAGAGAACCATTAGTCAAAACGGTAATGAAATTACTATCGTGGACGATGTGCCCGTGGACGAATTATTCACTGGTAAATTTGTACCGCCCGAAGAGGAGTTTAACTTCCAAGATGAAGAGGAAGAAGTTACTACGGATGACGATGCAGAACCCGAAGCAGTAGTAACAGAACAATTTAAGTATGGAGACCAAGAGATTACCATACAACCCGAGGAGCGTAGTGTACTAGAGAAAGCAATCAAGTCATACGAGGAGTCCGCATCCAAGAAGAATGGAGTGTCCAGTCAGTCAAAATCTCCCAAGAAGGACTTCCTAGATGTAACAGGACTGAGTAAAAGCAAGAAGGACATGGAGGTGTTTGAGAAGCTCAAGAAGTTGGGCATCTTAAATAGCGAAGGTCAGTACAACCAGCCTACTCAGCGTGACGCAGAGATAGAGAAACAGGAATACAAGGAGCAGGTACAGAAGAACAAGGATCAAGTTACCAGGTTATTTACTCAGAAGAATCCAGATGGCTCCCGTACAAGATTACCTGACTTGACTGGCAAGCAGATTAAGGTAGAGGCAATCAAGGATCCATTTGTAATTACATCTTACAATCCAGAGACTGGTGAGATGACTGCAGAGTATGCAGCAGTAAATAAGAGAACCAAGAATCTGGACTCCAATAAGATCAGAATTACTTCAAAAGGTGCATTTAGGGATGTAGATAATATGTACCTTGGTCGGGTGTACCCTACATCGCAGAAGAAGGGTACGATGCGCGGCAAGGGAACTGAGTATATTGCATACGAGGCAGGCACAGTTGACTTGGACGGAGAGTTTAGTGGTGATGGTATATTTGTAGAGAATGACCCTGGCGGACAGATTGGTGCCCTAGGTGGTATATTTGATATAGGCGACCAGAAATCTGTCATCCTTCAAGACCCGAAGGTATATGATATGAAGGGTGCGATACCATCAGAGGATGACTTCTACACAGCCCGCAGGAGCATAGCAACCGGCAACGATGGAGTGATCTTTGAGAATGTCGGTCCAGCCAAGAATAGAATTATTTATACAGGTGAATCATCCAATGTATTTAATACTCGCGAAGAAGAAACCAGGAATGCTTTAACTGAACTAGGATACACTGAAGATGAAATAGATAGTGTATTCACAACTTCACCCGAACAAGTACTGGGAGAAACCCAAGGACAATTAGTGTCCAAGATAAATAGGATAGTAGGAAATTATCAGTTTGTTAAGGATTCCCCGTTTGTTGGAGATCAGATCACGCGGGACGAACTAATACAAGATGCTACTACTGAGGAGCTAGAAGCAGTAAATAATAATGCACTTGTATGGGCTCTTGGTAAGCGCACAGATGTTTTCTCTCCCACGAGAACAATAACCCCATCCCAAGTTGTTCGAGAAAACAACCTTGGTGAGCTTGTTCAATGGAGCGAAGATACCACTTATGAGTACGAGGGTGGCAAGAAATATAGTTACTCTGAGATCAATGCTACATCCCCTGAAAACTTTCAGGAGTTACTGCATAGAAGAGATACCAAGGGACAAATTAAAAAGATTTTTGTAAACCGAAAGGGCGAGGGCGGGGGATATTTAACCTTCCAAACTATTGAGCCTGGTCAAAGCTTTTTACTTGGAGGAAAATTGTACGAGGTTCCTCAACCCGAGAGTCCATTCGTACAACTTTTTAATCAAGGCCTTGATGATCTAGGTGTGGATATAGAGGGTGTCTACCGAGGCGATCCTCCAATCGTAGATAACAAGGATGAGGGCAGAGTGCTTGCCATTCTTGAGGTTGTTACTCCACAGCCTAGAGATGGCTTGGAGAGCAAACAATTAAGGGTAGTTGATATCAATAGATACAACAAGTTCTACGACAGTTTGGCAGGCAAAGGAGGTGCAGGTAAATATGTGGACTCCCCTGAAACCAACATGTCTCCAGGAGATGCCTTCCAAGTGAAGGGGTATATAAAGCTATTCTTCCCTAAGAGTAAGGTCGATGTGATGTTTCCTGATATGCAGGCTTTTATCGCAGACCCGTCTGTATCTTCGGTCATTGATAGCTACAATGCAGAGGACGGTTTTGTACCTAAGTACCCAACGATACCGGAAACTGAAGGTGGATACTCACGAGCATTGCTCGCTCACAGAGTTTCGACACAACTCAAGGAGGGTCGTAAGAACGCAGAATCCAGAGCATCCAAACTAATTAGTCTAAGAGATAATTTGACCAGAGGCCAGAAGAAGGAAGTTTCAGACCCAACCGGTCAGATTGCAGATGCTTTAGCTGCAGCTGGTAAAAATTTTGACAACCAAGGTAAGAGCGTAATCGCACTACTAACCGATCTGTTTGATGTAAGACTCAATCTCAATGAAAGCGATCGTGTTGCTATAGATAAAACATCGAGGCAAGGAGAAAGACTGGGTGAGGTATTGCTTGCTACATTGTCTGAAGCAGCGGGGCAAATGCCATACGCTTCTGAGACTGCACTTAAGAATGTATTAACCAATGCTGCTGTATTTGGAAAGATTGGAGATGCTCTACTTTACAAATTATTCAAGGATCATCCTAGGCATCAGAAG
>Ga0181568_10003056_pt1 | contig 15155 bp, 8 predicted proteins | sample 101ome_20_FD_133758 | JGI IMG/M metagenome (GOLD analysis project Ga0181568, IMG submission 133758) | Coastal salt marsh microbial communities from the Groves Creek Marsh, Skidaway Island, Georgia - 101404AT metaG (megahit assembly) | ecosystem: Environmental > Aquatic > Marine > Intertidal zone... | reverse complement strand
TGGCACTTTAATTGTCACTGAGTTTCTGTCGTTATCGTAAGTAACAGAACCGCCATTCAATTGTGAAGGAGAGAAGTTATCGTCAAGAATTTCTTTTTGACCAAATACATAGTCACCGATGTGAGTAGCGCCTGCTGTACGCAATTTACCCCATGCGTCTAACTGAGGAAGACCTTCTGCGAATCGAATGTTAGCTGAACCTGTGATGTCAACGTCCATGCCATATTCAGGATTGTCATAGCCCATAATGTTCTGTGCTGGTATATAGACATCGTAGAACGCGGATACTTGAGCAACTGGAGTGCCGTTGTAAGAGATGTTAGCGTCAACTGTTGGTTCAAGATTTTCATACTTTGCAGTCTTATTATAGTGAACAGCAAGAATACCAGTTCCATCACCTTTATCATAAACTCCGTGAACATGCATCATACCATTGCCGCCGAAGCCAGCAATCATATACATTTGTCCAATTTGCCAAGTATGGTCGGTCGATCCACCAGCTACAGAGTTGAATGTTTTGTACTCAATCTCAGCAGTATGTACCATGTACACACGATCGCCAGTACTCTCCGGTGGTATCCTAGTGTATCTTTTTTCGCCTGCCATTTATTTCTCCTATTATTTTGTCTTTAACAATTCCTTGATTTTTGACAATAGCTTTGGGTCTAAATCCTCTATACTGCCTTTTTCAGTTTTGATTGCTTCGCCCAAAGGCTTCTTTTTAGGTGGCGTTAGGGTATTAATTTTTGTTTTTTTGCTCAAGACTTCTATTCTAGTACCACTAGAATCGAACTTAAGCTCCCACGATATGTTAAACTTTTCCCAATCAACTTCAGGACCTAAATAATTTAATTTAACAATGTCATAAATATTTTTTTGTCTTTCATCGAGTTTATTTACAATATCCTCTTCTAACATACCCATAGAAATTTTAGTTTTAATTTCTATGCAAGTAGATACTGCAAACTGTAAATCTTTTTCTGTAGCTATTCTTACGACAGAACCGTCTTTTACAACCATATCCCAAACCGTTAAAAAATTTTTCCAAGTATCCCCTTCCAGCATAATATCTTCTATTATAGGAATTAAATGGCTTAGATTTTTTGGAGGCTCGGAATCAGCTTGTTTTCTATAGGCGCATAGTCTTACATCTGAACGTTTTAACATACTCTCCTCTTAGGGGGAGTTTCCTCCCCCGCGATTAATTAAACAGATCCTGGCTCGTAGTTTCTTTCGAGTGCTGCAATCAGTGATACAGAATTAGTTTTACTTCTTGCAATAGTACCCTCTGTTTTTACATATTGTCCAGAACTCAAACCGATAGCCACAGCCGTAATAGGAACGTCTTTATTGTTTGAGTTTGTCCCTCTTTGAACATTACCATCATAGTTATAAGATCTTGAAATTACTCCATTTGTATGTCCAGAAACTAAGCCTGTCATATCAACCCCATCAGCATCATCAACTAACTCAGCGGTTGCGGTACCAAAATTGCCAATTGCTGCAGAATCGGCAGCATCCGCATTTGAGAAAAATATGAAATATTCCGCAGCTGAGTCATCAGTTAAGTTTGTGCCGAAGTTAATTAACAAAAATGCCGTAAACTTAAATCTTCGAACATCGCCGTTATAGTCTGTAAAGTCAATAGAGTTAATCTCTGTATCTTTAAAGGAATCAATATAAACGCCTTGAGTCGTAACAAGAGTATCGCCTACAAAACCTAAAAGAGTATCTGCTGTTTTTCCAATTACGGCTGGAGGGGTTGCTGCATTAATATCTGTGGCCAGACGAAGAGCATACTGAATATAGGTATATATATCTATAGTCGATGCTGCTCCTCCGTCATACGCGGCATCAGTAGTATCGCCGTCGATAATTACAGAAAATGCGAAATAAGTTCCATCTCCAATACTAATCTCTCTCTCACCTTCACTATAGGATGCGAGAGTTGCTGTTCCTCCGTTATTTGTATAATCGGCAACGCCAGATGCATCGATAGTTCCCGTTGCGGTAACTTCAAACCAACGACCTGCATTATCTTGATACACTTCTCCAAGAGTTACTGTTCCTGCTGTAACTGTGCCCTTAATATCCGCATTAGTAATACGTCCAGAGCTTGCGTCTTCAGCATAAGTAACGCTAATATTTGCAAAAACATCCTTCTGAACTGCGGCAGTACTTGTTGCCCCACTTTCAGAACCTAAAATGCTGAAAGTATTGGTAGTAACAGCTGTAATAGTACCGCTTGTAACATCATAACCTGCTGTTGGTGAAGAACCTGAAACGGTTACTACATCGCCTACAGCTAAACCGTGAGCAGCAGCGGTATACACCTGAGTGGTACCGTCTCCTGAAGTAGCGGTAATAAAGCCAGCAGCTCCAGAAACCACCTCTTCTGCTAAAGTTACTTTTAAATCATCTGGGGCTGTAAGAGGGAAACGATAAGCTTGGAAGGTTGCAGTAGTTACACCAATATCTACAAAGTCTGCCTTTCCGAAAATTTTCTTCCACTCTCGAACAAACATTTTAAAATAGCCGCGTCGATTAAAATCGGGCAAACTTCCAACACCAGTACCATCCACGTCATTATAAATTTGAACTGCTTGATTTACTTTTCCTTTAAGAACAAAATTAACAGTACTGTCGGTAGTTTCGTCGTTTGATTGGTCATAATATACCTGGTCAGTAGCTGCCAAATCTCCCAGAGAGATAATACCTGCCCACTCTTCGGTTGTATTACCGCTATCATTTAAAACCTGCCAGCCGCCAGTTCTAAGAAGTTCTGTCGTGTTTGCATTAATTGAGTCAGTTCCGGAATCATTTACTATATCAAAATTCCAACCATTAATCATCTCAAACTGTTCATCCGTAATTGGACCCATTGGAAATGGAAATTTAATAAGAGTATCGTTTGAAATCCAAGCGTCTTTCAATTTTGAATAAACAGCTTTAAGAGTAATTCCATCATTACCCATAACGCCACTTTGTACTTTTAAAGCAATTAGTTTAGTATTATATCCTATCAACAACTCTTCTGTTGCGCTTGCAAAAAACGTATTGAAAGCCGATTGATCGGCAGCAGCAGAAATCTCAAAGGCAATAGCATCTGGATCTGTGATAGGGTTTTCTGTATAATTTGTGGCCATTTGGTTTTCTCCTAATTAGCCCTGCCGTTTAAGGCGCTATACTGAACCTGCATCATATTGTCTATCTTCTATTTGAAAAACAGTAAAAGACGTGTTTTCTGCAGATAATAGTGTAAGAGTTTCTCTAAAAAACTCAAAATTTAAATTATGCGCTACTAGTACGGTGGAAATATCCCCTCCTGTAGTGTCATAACTATACGTTGTGGAGTAAACTCCATTATTTAATACAGGAGTTGTAAAACCTGAATCCCCTCCTGTAACTGTACCTATTTGCTCTATTCCTGCAAGCTCTGTGTACGTATTAGGATCTGCTAAATCCGTATAAGAATAAAGTCTTAATTCTGTGTTTTCTTCAATATTATTTACTGTTAGAGTAGCTGAAGCTATATAGTTTACGGTACTTCCTGTAGATGTAGTAGCGTTGGAGGTGCCGTTTAGATTTACATCTAGCGAAGCTCCTGTAGTATTGTTTACATCAAAAGTATTTCCAGAAAAACGTAAGTTTATAAATGTTTCGGTACCGTCAGAGCCATGATCTGTGCTAATCTGCACACCGGCCCCGGTAGTATTTGCAATAAAGTTAGAGTCTTCTATATCAATATTTGCAGTCCAAAGTAAAGAACCTGAGCTTGAAGTTGTTTCAGTAAAAAAGCAATTTCTTATCGGAACCGAACCGTTTGGAGCAACCTGACCACAACCAGAAAATGTACAAGAGTAAAGTTCATCATTTGCACTATCTCCCCAATCAGTAGAACCGGATATACCTCCCGTAATATTAATAAAACTAGTATTGTAAAAAGAAGTATAACTAGTTGCTGTAGTACCTCTCAGAGAAAAAGTAGTATTGCTACCGTCTGAACCAATATAAGTTGAACCAGAACGACCCGAACCTGCAGTGCCTACCTCTACTCCATCTACAAATTGAGTTACTGCTGTTCCATTATCTGTGATGGTTAATCCATGAAATCCATCTGATATTGAAGATTGAAAGGTTGTTCCTGTCCCTGTCCAATATTCGTAGTTTCCATACTTAATAACTTTTCCCGAATTTGTGAAAGTAGTAGCTACAGTTCCTCCAACAGTTATATTTCCGTATACGTAAGCGATTCCATCTTTCTCTTGAACAACTCCCCAAGCTCTGTTCGAATAGTCAGTACAATAATCAATAACTTCTTGCCAACCTTCACCAGTAGTAGTCTCAGTTCCTGTAATTATTAAACCTTTTGCACACTGAATACTGTCCACAAAAATATTATCTGCACGAGAAGTAGAGTTACCTCCGTAATATATACCAATTAAATTTACACTGCTACTATTGTAGGTACCGTTATCTGCTATAGAACCCGCCGATGTAGGGTCTATCACTGCACACTGCCACCCTCCATTATATTCATTTCCAAAAAAGTCTCTTCCACCTAAAGACCAGGTTCTATAATTGTTTGTATTTGTGCCCATTCGGACACTTACTCCTTCGGTTGCAAGAGTGTCTGCAGCTCCAATAGAAGCACAAAGAAACCAAATGTATATGTAATTATTTTCCTCGGTTCCACTAACGGAAAAATCCAGAGCTCTATTTGCGCTTCCGATATCGTAATAAATCCATGCAAACTTATTTCCCGAAGCATTTGCAGAAAGCGAAAAACTACCAGTTAGTATAGAGTCTCCATCGGTTGCTATAGAAGTACCTCCGGAAGCGTCTATTCCCCAGTTTGTTGTAGAAACGGCGCCAGAAGTATTTATAACTTCTCCGAAACCGTCAAGTGCAATAGTAAGAGCCATTATGAAGTACTTCGAGTAACGTCCCTCACTACTTTTACTTTTCCGATTAAAAGTGTTTGAACATTGCCTGAACCGTCTACTTGCTGAACATCGTAATTGTAAGTTTTCGGACTAAGAGAGTTCGTCAATGTTTTTGAAGCTTTGATATAAATAATACCTTGAGAAGCTTCAGTTGGGCTTGTAGAAGTATCGGGTGTTGCTGTTACTTGAAGTGCTCCTGGATCAGCATCGTCTACGTTCTCTTTCAGAGTGAACCAGAAAGTATAACCAGTAATATTGAGCACAGCGTTATCTGACGTTAGAACAAGTTTTAACGTCCAGTCGTCGCCACGAACTAGAGGCGATAAGTCTCGCTGGGTATACGACATTGAGGATTTCTTCCGAAAAACTTGTTTCAGGGATTGAAACTTACACTGATATGAGAAAAATTATACCAACTGAATAGAAGAATGTCAAGATTTATTTTTTGGCGGGCTTTCGCTTTCTACGAAACGAGCGAGACTTGGCAGCACGAAGAATAGTGAGCATTCTTCGTGCCGAAGCTTTTGATTTGGCGGTCGCTTTCTTTACCCAGCGACCGGCCTTTTTGACGTAAACGGTTTTTCCAGAGATTTTATATGGCATTATGGGTTATTTCTTATATATTCTTCTATAAAAGATGAGAGATTATATTTTGATTCCCAATCTTTAATCAACTGTATCAGTACATCATTAGTTATATCTTCAGACGTTAATGTTTGATCAGACTCCAAAGATTCTAATATACGCAGATTGTTAGTATAGGTTCCAACATGCTCACCACCTTCTTCTCCCCGGACTGTCCACTTAACCAGACTAAGCTGTTCTACAGAGTCCACTGTTTCTGTTTCATAGTTTTGAATTTCATATATTAAATGCATATTATCTCTCCTTTATTTAGATAAAATTTTTTCTTTTCTGTTTAATAAGATTTTATTAACTTTTGAGTTATGGTGAAACCCTATACCCTTACTAGAAGTCCAACTCCAGGGATCTTCTGTAAATCGTACAGAAATAGACACCCTATAACTATCTTTTAAGTTTATAACTCTATGATAGCTATCGACATTTATAATGGTGGGCTTTAATATTTCACACTCGGCAACTTTTTTACATGTATATAGTTTAGGTTCGGTATATATAGGTTCTGAATTAAAATATAATTTTCCACCATAAAAAGGATATCCTTTTTTTGTTTTACCTGAATTTAAAAATTCTTTGTATATTATATTATTCTCTTCGGCCGGATTTATTCCATTATTTAAATAAGGTGTAGGAAAAGCATCAGAACTCTCATAAAAATAAGTCTTAGCTCCCTCACCTCCCTCCATTATAAAATTTAATGCTAAAATACGGAAGTTGTACTCATCATCATAAGGACAAATATCTGAATGAATCCCTGTAACAGTATTGGGTGATGTTATAATTGTACAAATACTAACTATATCTTTATCTAATATTTTTTTAATTGGTAAAGGACTATTAACACTGCCTACCCCGCTTAAAATGTTAAAAGAAGACGGAGGTTTTAAATTTTTAAGTTTTTCTATTTTTTTAAAGTAGTACTTTTTTAAAAAATCTACCTCTTCAGATATATCTTGACTGAGCTCTTCATAGTAGAATGTTTTATTTTGTAGCGAATAATTGTTCATAAGAGTAATAACTATTTTTCCATTCTGGATTTTCTAATAACCAGGAATTAAATCCTTCTCTATCTATCAGAATTTTACCATATTTCTCAGAATAACCTCTATCTATAATCTCTCTATCCTCTGGATCAAAAGAAAGTGCCATATCCATGAGCTTAGAATTTTCAGAATCCTTCATAGTAATTCTAGATTCTGACATTTGGTAATCGCAAGTATTAAATATATATTTTGCTCCTGCGATACCTATCTCCGTAGAGTATCCTTTACTGCGATGTTCAGGTAAAAAACAAGTGAATAATGTCCAATGATATTGATATAATACTTTTTCTACTGAAAAACCTAAAAACTCATCAGTATCTTTTTTATATACCCCACAAAGCATACTTGCTTTAAAAGGTAAAAGATTTTTAAGTTGCTTTGTTTCTATTTCATACGGCCACTCGTAAAAAGTTTGATTAGAAACTGAAACACATAATTCTTTAAATTTTTGGTTTTTTTCTAAAGAAGTTATCCAAAAAAGTTCAGTTTCATAGGAATCAGGGGTTATATTAGAAATGTGCCAGTCTAATCTAGCAGCTACTACACCCTCCTTAGACTCTTGAGTAGGTTTTATTAAACATTTATAACAATTTTCACTGATAATCTTATAAGTATCTTGTGCATCATAAGAATCTACATCGAATTTCATAAATTATATATCCTGTATTAAAAAAGTTGAATTGCGCTTAGGTTCTTGAGCAGGATCACTTATCCAAGAATCCCACTCCTCTCTAGTGATTGAGGACCATATGAAAGGACCCCTAAAGCTATCTTCATAAAAATCTTCTCTAGTATAAAGAGCAGCAAGAGTATTTTTCTGTCTTTCGCTATTTTGATGAAGTTTAGTAACGGTTCTCTGAATTGCGGAATTTTCTTGATATACAAATTTATGTCTTAGTATGTTTAATTCCGAATATCTTCCCAGCTCTCTATGCTCTTGTGCTATTATTGTAAATTTAAAAGTAGCTTCAGAAATAAAAGGCTTAATTGTTATTAAAGTATAACCTATAGGTATATTTAGAGCTTTATCTATTATAGACAAATATAAATTACCTTTCTGAGATAAATTCCAGTCAAAGGCATTATTGCAAGAATTAGTTCTATACAAAAACCATTGCTTTGACTCCTCCGTGTGGGGAACATATCGAAGATCGTTCCAAGCACTAGAAAGAGCCTGTATATGAGACTCTTGAACTGGTATTAGTTCTATCGTATTTCCTACTATTTTTTTCATTTTGTTCCAGCCTTTCTGTCCCTGGGCGGCTAGCCCGTTTTAAAAGTCCATCCCGTCATATCAATGACGGCTGCAGTTAGTGGCACTTCTACTCCCGAATATGTTGCAGTTATACTAGAGTAATCTGTGCCTGTTGGTGCTGTTGTAGGATTCATAGAAACTCCTGTAGGGACAGTTCCATAAGAAATATCTATATCAGGAACACTCGAATCTAAAGTAGAAGTTACAATTAGTGTCGCCTTTAAAGTATTAGCTCCATCATACCATTTTATAGTTGTAGTTTGGGTTGCGGTTAATGGAGAATACTCTGAACTGCTAGATAAGAAAGTCCAAGAATGACTTGTAGGTCCCGTTACTCTTGCGGTAATAACATTACTATTTAATAGGCTTGCTGGGGCATTAGAGCCATCTGTTTTTATAGCTCCTATTCCTGTAGCCGTTACAGTACCGCCACCGGCCCCTGATAAGGCCCCGTCTGATCCTATACTAATTTGAGAGTTCTGTAGCGCTGTTGCTGCATTACCAGTTCCTAATGTACCTGTTATACCTCCGTTTGTAGTAATACCTACATTTACTACGTTTAAGTCAGCTAAAGCGCCTGTATTTCTAGTTGCATTTAAATCCCCAATATAGCCTAATCCGCCTATTGTTACAGTACCGCCACCGGCCCCTGATAAGGCCCCGTCTGATCCTATACTAATTTGAGAGTTCTGTAGCGCTGTTGCTGCATTACCAGTATTAAGAACCGGTGTTGTTCCTGGATTTGTAAAAGCTCCTCTAATATTTAAAGCTTCGGTAGGGCTAAATAAAGTTGAACCATCCCATATTCCGGCAGTAACATATCCACTAGAATTTAACCCTAGGCCAGCGTAACTCGCATAAGTACGAACATTATTACTATCTACTAAATTATCTATATCTATTTCTGTTTCATTTTTATCTACTACATCCCCGAATCCAGACAAAAGTCTTACAGCGGAAGAAAAAGAAAGATTACCCCCAGAAGATATTCCAGCAGCATTTGAATTCTCTCTAGCTGTAACTCTAGATTTCCAAAAATTATTTGCCGCTGCACCAGTAATAGGCACAGGAGTTGTGGTCCAATTTGAGCTTAAACCACTAAAAATTCCGGTAGAGAAAGTATAACTTGTTGCCGAAGGAGTGGTAGGAGCAGAAGCAGAAGATAAAGAATAGTATATCTCAAAAGTCTCGTTCTTTATGCCCTCCTGTCCTTCTTTACTTTTGGAAAGGCTTTGAGTTTTAGTATAAGTTTCAGAATCTCCTTTAGAATTAACAACAGTTATAGTATATGTTATTACAGCTAAATCCGTAGTTTGATTGCTATGATCTCCTACTGTTACAGTATTCGATGCCCCACTAATAGAACCTACAGTCACTGTGCCTTGGGTTACTGCTGCAGACACCCTGAAAGAAGGTGAAGCGTAAGGGGAGGAGCCATCAAAAGGAACAGGTTGAGTTCCTAAATATGCCTGTATAGTAGTTCCAGAACCCGAATAACTAACTGTACCAGAAGCTGTAGTAGGTAAAACATGAGCTTCATTGGGCAGAATGATAGTTGCGCCATCTCTACCCTCTATTTGGTTTGGCTCCCCCCAAACAGTAGTCCAAGTTAATGTTGTACTGAATCCTGCTGTAGAATTACCTACAGAACTCCACATTGGGTCAGTCCCAGCTGGGACATTGTTTATATCATCGTACCAAGTACTGGGAATAGCAAAATTAGTTGTATTAGAAGGTTTGCCTGGATTATTGGGGGATCTCTTAAATATGTAGTTTTGTACAGGATTACCTCCAATAGAAGCTACAGGAGCATTAAAACTTACATTTGAAACGGTACCTGTTCCCTGTACAAAAGCCGTAGAAACATACTCAACCTGGACGTAGCCAGTGGATGTAGGAGTTTCTGACCAACCTGCGGGAATATTGGACAATGCTCCCGTAGAAAAATTAAAACTCACACCCGTAGGAGCTGTAGGGACAGTGTCCCCTCCACCAATCGCTTGGTACAGCCTAAGCTCAGCTGCGGATACTCCTTGACTTCCGGGCTGCAAAGCAGAAATACTTATAGTATCGAAACTTAGTTCTACCTGATCAGCATCAGAAACTCCCACCCTAATGCTGTGAGGTGTTCCAAAATAATTAGACGGGGGAGTATAGGTAAAAGTGTCCGTATTTCCAGTACCATCAGTAAAAGTAGTTTCGTCTGTAATATTATCGCCCGTAAATTTAAAATAGGGGTCATTTATTCCTCCTGCTGCAGTAGCGGTGAATGTAATACTTGAAGGAGAAGGATTTGCTCCAGTAGCGTCATAAGCAACTGTATAACTATCCGAAGTTAGAGTAACAGTAGGAGAACTGGCTCCGTCAGAAACTATAGGAACTGTTTCCGAATCTAAAAGTACAGTATCTCCGGAATCATAAAGTTCTATATTGATAGAAGTATTTGACGAAGTAAAAGAGCTAAACGTAGTGCTACTTTCAGAGGCTGAACTCGTATATGTAGGAGTAGAGCTAGAGTCTAAATAAATTCTAAAGATTCCTGAGTATGCAGTTCCTGTAACAGAGCCGTATCTTGTCGTTGCACTTATATCAATAGAGGAAGCTGTTAAAGTATCTGAGTTAGGATTATAACCAACTACATTACGATCTACTATTATATCATATACTCTTCCAGCAAAACCATCCCTTACTTTTGAAACTGTAAAATCTTTTGTTAATGTAGGATATCCCAGCTTATTTGCTTCAAATCTAACAAAACCATCTACATATGCATTTGTGAGGTCGGTAATTGTATAAGTATCCGTCCCATCAAAAGATCCAGTAATTCCAGAAGAAACTGTAGGGGTTGTAATAGTCCAGCCCGTAGCTAAGCTAGTTCCTTCGTATACCTGCGCTGTAGAAGATATACTTATAGTTCCGACATCTCCATCTTCATCTGAACCTACCGTCACATTATCATTATTTAAATCTAGAACCGCATTCCCTAAAGCGGATGTAGTTTTAGAAAAAGATTGAGTTCTCGTAACCTCTGTCAAGTTTTCTAAGTTAATATTGAAATCTATAGAACCTGTCTTTTCAGTAGCTGAAAAAGCTGTAATATTTCCGTAAACTATAGAATTTCCTACAATAGCTGGAGTAGTGTCTGCTGTTATATTGGTTTCTTGAATAGAAGATATAGAAAATTCGCCTGTTCCTGGAGTACTTCCAATAACGGGAGTTAGCTGATTACTACCCTTTAAAACACTTATCGATATTCCTGAACCTACTGTAGAAGTTAAGGGAAACTCGTCTGGACTCGTACTAACATCTACAGTAGAGGGCAGACTTACATTATCGTTAGATAAATTTATACTATAAGAATCTTGCCCATCGACATTTACATAAAAAATTGGAGTTACTGTTCCTCCAGAATTTTGAATTTTTGCAAGAATAGCGTCTGTTTCTGTGTTGGGAGAATAAGATACCTTGTATAAATAGCTATTTGAATAGTTTCTTAAAAGCGGAGAATCTAATATTAAAACCTGATCGCTTACTATATTATGTATTCTTCTATACTCCGAAATAGCAACCTCTGTGGAAATAACTGAACCCGTAGTTATTTTTACTAAGTCTCCTACTGCTAAGTCTGTTAAAAAAGAAGTTCCTGAACCTGTAATAATTCTAGTAAACTCTGACGAATTTACAAAACTGCCACTGATTGAAGACAACCCATTATTTGAAGAACCTAAAAGCTTGTAATACTGAAAATCTATAGTATTGCCGCTAATATCCTCCGCAACAGTATCCGTATGTATTTGTAATGCTCTCCAAGGATTTATAGCTTGGGGAGGGCTTAGTAAATCTAAAGTAGCTTCTTCAAAATCAAACAATAAGTACGCCGACTCATTTGAACCTAAGGAAGAAAAATCTTCTGAAGTGGCGTCTGCAGAGTTTGTATTATTTACAAATTGTACATTATTTGGGGTAGTGTAGGTATAGTTTGGGGTAGAAAACTCTATTTTATCTGTGTTTGTGTTGAATACAAGATTTCCACTCAGGGTTCCTCCTACAGATACCCCCAATAAAGAATTTTTGATGGAAGAAAAAGAACTTTCCGAAAAAATCTCTGTCCATTCTGAATAAGAATTTTGATCGCTTTTTACCCTTACAGCAATATAGTAGGAGCCGGAAGAAATATTAGGAAATTCAATAGAATTAATACTAGGTTGTATATTTTCTACAGAGACTGTCTCCCCGAAGAAATTATGCTTAACTTCATAGCTTTGAATGTATCTATACTCTCTTGTAAAAGTACCATTGTCTGCTTCGAATTCTTCCGTAGGACTAGTCCAAGAAATTACTGCCTTAAAGCTATCTGAAGCGGAAATTTCTGAAGAGTTTCCAGAAGCGGGTATAAAATCTAGAAAAATATCTGAAGGCGCAGGTACTTTTGCTGCTAAAGCGGAGGTATTTTGATACCTATTAGTTACTACAGGTTTTTCTCGCTCTATTTCGTCAAATTTAGTTTCTGCGTACCTGCTAGCAGTGATTGAATATTCTCCCGAATTTTCTTCGGAGATACCCATAACTCTATACTTATAGATATCTTGAGTATTTACGTCTCTCTCAACTACTGCCCAAATAGTGTCATTATTCGGTATAGAAGAAAAGCCTCCTAAAACGACTACTGTTTTAGTTGCGGAAGTATAACTAGAAAGTTGTTTAACCTCTATTCTAGAGTCTTCTGAAAACTGTACAGATACAGGATCTCCATTAGTATCAACTAAATTAGCTGCAAACTCTGCATCAACTGCAGAATTATCTAATAAAGCTGTATTAGAGGCATCCTTTAAAACTAACTCTCCACGAGAGTAAGTATTTCCATTACCCATATCGACAGAATCTTGTTGAAGATATAAAGCATTTCCGGGATATATTAAATAAAGATTGTAATCTGTTGCTGCTCCTGATAAAGTAATATCTCTATCTAATACTACAGTATCTAGAGCAGAGGAAGAGGAGATCCTACCGCTTTGTTCAATACTAAATAGTGTCTGATCTTGAACATTAACGATGTCTCCTGGCCTCAAAAAAGCCGCATTAATACCTGTAGAGAATGTAATGATTTCAGTTTCTAGCGCATCAGTTTTTAAATGCCATTCGGCTAGTCTCTCTGCCTGGCTCTCAGAAGTACAACCAAAAGCTACAATATCTTTTTGTATAATTCTTCCCTGCTTTATAATATCAGCAGTATCTTCTATAGTTTTTACTGTTTTTTTGTAAAGTTCTTCGGGGTTATTCCAAGTAACATTTATTTGATTACTTCTTGCTCTTTGCCCAGTATAAGTGTAATCAAAAACTCCCTCCTTTACATTACCTTGAGTAAAAGTATAAACCGGTTCCTTAGGAGAGTCTTGAATTGCTGTTATTTGTCCATCAATCCAAAACATCATACTTCTAAAAACTGTGGCGAGATCTTTTAAAACTTTATACGCTTCTTCCTGCCTAGAAAGATAAACATTACAGGTAAATCTAGGCTCAAGACCTCCCTTACCGTCAGAAACTAATTCATCACAGTATCTAGCTATCTGATATAAAGAATATATATCTATATCAGATTCTTCTAAAAACTCTCCTAGACCGATTTCTTTATCTGTTAAGATATCGTAAAAAATCCAGGCAGGATTGTTTGTATAGGTTTTTCTAAAGTTAACACTTGTAGGGTCTGTTCCAGTACCTCTAAAAGTTCCGTCCCACGTTACATAGCTACCAGTATCCACACCGGTGGTTTTATTCCGTGTATACTTTGCTTCATTAGAGTTTAATTCTTCTCTAGTCAGGTAATTAGTAGGCACTCTGACCTTTCTTCCTCTGATATGATAAGATCGAGAAGGAGGAGTATTATATGTTTCAGCATTAAACTTAACTACAGAATAAGCACTAGTCGGGTATCTTAACCTGTCAAAAATATAACAGTCTACACTTTTAAGAATGGAATTTCCAGTAAAGCTATTATTAGACCTAGTGTATTCACTAGTAGACTCCGGACTCATTCTTCTAATTAAAAGTCTCCACTCATCAAAAGGTTTGATAGGCGTTAAGTCTACTCTAAATGTAGCTAAAAATCCCGGACTATTTCCTCTTCTAATTATGAGTCCAGTACTATCCCCTCTGTAAGAAGATTTATCTGAAGCAGAGTCGCCGTATATATAATCTCTTGCTGCCAGCTTTAAACCGTCTTTAGCTCCTGGAGCAGTCCAGTTAGGTGCGGCTTGAGTATCTGGATTAAATGTTTCCGGATTATACTGTTGGGGAGAAAAACTAGCATAACTATTTCCATACTCTAATCTACTCTCCCAAGTCTGTTGTCCTGCGGGCCTCCACTGCAAAATTATCTGGAACTCTGCATATGCTTGTATATCATTTCCTAAATCAGTAACATGCCTAAGACCTGCTGGAAATTCAATATTTATATCTACTGCGTCAATTTCTTCGGAAGTATTTTGTCCGAAAGACTGTGCCGAACTTGCAAATATTAACTCTGATTGAGCTCCCGGGTTTGGGTTACCCCCAAAACTCGACCACGTAATAGCAGATCCTTGCGCGAAAGAAAAAGCAGCGCTAGGAACGTAGGCACCTATAGAATATGGCTGTTGATCTTTCGTACCAGTAAAAATGGAAACGTGAGAGCCATCATAGCGTAGCTTGGCACTACCTGTCCCTAAAATTCCTGGCGATACCCTTACTGGAACGGATCCGCCTGGAATATTGGGAGCGGCATTAGATAAAGTAGCAGTTCCTGATGTAGGGTTTCCGTCTAATTTTGATAAAAAATCTACAGAGATCGAGGCCCCATTACTTGCATCCCCAGAGAGAGGGGGTTTTATTGTTGCAGTTGTGTTATTTTGAGATACAGAGTAAGTTACCCAGGTTATTCCTGATCCAGTATCAGAGCTTGTTGCGGCAGATAAGTCAGAGCTATCCCCTGCCGATGCTCCGGTACTGTTATTTGTTGCTCTGTAGTAAAAACCGTCTGAGCCCTCTACAACATCATTTTGACTGTAGTTTTGTCCAGTAGCCCAATTCCCTAAAATAGTAACATTAGGGTCATAAAAGGAAGTAAGGATACAGGTGTGCACGGAGCCATCAGAAAGAGTTATTCTTACAAAATGGTTTACAAAATCTTCAAAAATTGCAGGTCCAGTGCCTGAAGGGTTATTTAAGTATTTCTTCTGGAAAAAAGCCCCGTCAGTAACAGAAATTTCATCAGAACCCTTAACGGCAGCAGAC
>Ga0181568_10003048_pt1 | contig 15171 bp, 16 predicted proteins | sample 101ome_20_FD_133758 | JGI IMG/M metagenome (GOLD analysis project Ga0181568, IMG submission 133758) | Coastal salt marsh microbial communities from the Groves Creek Marsh, Skidaway Island, Georgia - 101404AT metaG (megahit assembly) | ecosystem: Environmental > Aquatic > Marine > Intertidal... | reverse complement strand
GCCAGCTCTAGGGCAAATAACTACTCTAAAAGCCGAGCATAATATTGATTTCCACTACTTCGAGCAGCTATTGAATGTTCGGTCTCAATTGGGGATGAAAGCCTATTTGGGATCTAATAGTCTCCAAAACCAGCCAAATAAACCGGTAGATGGTTTGTATTCTATAGTTTTAGCCTTCTTTTTAGTTTTAGGTTTTGCATTAGCCGTTTTGCTGATCTCTTGATTTTTGGCAACTTTTTCTTTTTGCTTGTTCATTTGATCAATATAGTGTTGCTTTCTAGCTTCCTTTTCTTTTTCTCTTTTGGCTTTGGCCTTTTGTTTTTTAGCTTTTTCTTCGTTTTTCTTTTTTCGCTCTATAGCTTTCAATTCTTTTTGCAGCTTTTGTTCTTTTCTTTTTTGTTGGGCTGCGGCTCGCTCTTCTTTTGTTTTTTGTTTGGGTTTGTAGTAGTTGATTGGTTCTCCATTTTCATCTAATTCTACTTTTCCATCTTCTATAAGCTTAGCTAATTTTTTGGCTTCTTTTTCCTCTTGAGTTAAGGGTGTAGGAATTTCAATTTTCCCTTGCACGACAATACCTTTTAGAGGTTCAACTTTAGGTGCACGAATAACACCACTTTCATCTATTCTTGTCTCTAAATCTTTTATGGCTTGTTCTTCTTCTTGATCTTTAGCCTGATAATTTTCGATAGGTTCTTCAGCTATTCTGTTATGATAAACTTCCTTCCTTGGTTTAGCCACTTTAGGTGTTTCCTTTTTTTGAAATTGACTCAAATCAATTTTTTTGGGAGGTAAATTCTCTTTGTCTTTATCTAAATCAATAATTTCAATTTCAAATTCTTCTTCTTGGCTTAGCTCCTGTGAACTTGGAGCTATTGTCTTTTCCTCAACTACAACCTCTTCAGCTATTTTAGGAAATTTTGAATATATAAAATCTAGATGTGCTTGATCTAATTTAAAGTTGGGTCCTTTATCATTTTCAATAGAGAACTCTTCCTTTAACAAGTCTTCTAATTCAATTAATTTTTTGTTTAAGTCTTTTGCTAGTGTACCTAATCTCATAACTTGTTAGCTTGTAAGCTGCAAAGATACAATATTATTGAGTTTCAACAAAAATTGAAAAATGAATTCAAAAAAGGCCTAGCAAAAAAACAAGCGCCTCGAATAATCGAGGCGCTTGAGGTAAAAATTAATCTATTTTATTCAGAGCAGATTTAGGCTAATTCAGCAACTTTTTTTTTGAAAGTATCTGCTACTATTAATTCTTTAGTACCATGCGACCAGTTATAGAAACCTTCACCAGATTTAACACCTTTTTTACCAGCAGTAACCATGTTTACAAGAAGTGGGCAAGGCGCATATTTTGGATTTCCTAATCCTTCATATAGCACGTTCATAATAGCTAAGCAAACATCTAATCCAATGAAGTCAGCTAACTGAAGTGGTCCCATAGGATGAGCCATTCCAAGCTTCATTACAGTATCAATTTCCTCCACGCCAGCAACTCCTTCGTTAAGTGTTATAATAGCTTCATTAATCATTGGCATTAAAATTCTATTGGCTACAAAACCAGGATAGTCATTTACCTCTACAGGTACTTTACCTAAATTTTTAGATAAGTCCATAATTGTTTTAGTAACCTCATCTGTAGTATTATAACCTCTAATGATTTCTACTAATTTCATTACCGGTACAGGATTCATGAAGTGCATACCAATTACAGCTTCTGGTCTACTTGTTGCAGCAGCAATTTTAGTAATAGAAATAGAAGAGGTATTAGTTGCTAGAATACAATCTTGAGGAGCATTATTATCCATTGTTTGGAAGATCTTTAATTTAAGGTCTTCATTTTCAGTAGCTGCTTCAACAACAAGTTCTCTATCTGCAACGCCAGTTTCAATAGAAGTGAAAGTGGAAATATTAGCTAATGTATTAGCTTTATCATCTTCAGTAATTTTTTCCTTTTTAACCATTCTATCCAAGTTCTTTGAAATAGTGGCAATAGCTTTTTCAAGGGCTACCTCAGAAACGTCAATTAAGTTTACATTATATCCGCATTGTGCGAAAACGTGAGCGATCCCATTTCCCATAGTACCTGCTCCTATTACTCCGATTTTATTCATTATTCTTAGTTTTTTGTTTATTTATTAAATCTTGACTTGGTTTTTTAAGTTTCTAGTATTGTTCTTCTTGGCTGGGAAAATCTTTGTCTTTTACATCTTTTACATATTCTGCAACTGCACCTTTAATTTCAGTATATAGATCTCTATATCTTCTTAAAAATCTAGGGTTAAAAGATTTTGTCATACCTAACATGTCATGCACAACTAGTACTTGACCGTCAGTTTGGTTGCCCGCACCAATTCCTATAGTAGGTATAGATAATACAGCAGAAACTTGTGCAGCTAAATCTGCAGGAATTTTCTCTAATACGATAGCAAAACAGCCCGCTTGCTCTAGAGCTTGAGCATCTGCAATGAGTTTTTCTGCCTCCTCTGTTTCCTTGGCTCTAACTGTATATGTACCAAATTTATTTATAGACTGAGGAATCAAACCCAAATGACCCATAACAGGGATACCAGCCTTTACTATTCGATCTACAGATTCAATTATTTCTCGTCCGCCTTCCATTTTTACAGCATGTGCGCCGGCTTCTTTCATCATTCTAACTGCAGAACTTAATGCTTCTTTTGAATTAGATTGATAAGAACCAAAAGGTAAGTCAGCTACTACCATAGATCTACTAATTCCTCTAACTACACAAGTTGTATGGTATATTAATTGATCTAGAGTAATGGGAAGGGTAGTTTCGTGTCCTGCTATCACGTTAGAGGCAGAGTCTCCAACAAGCATTACATCTACACCTGCTTCATCCATAATGCTTGCCATGGTAAAGTCATAAGCAGTTAGCATTGAGATTTTCTCTCCTGTTTCTTTCATTTGTTGAAGCGTGTTTACTGTAACTCGCTTAACTTGTTTGCTTTCAACTAGATGTGACATATGTCTTGTATAATTAGTTTGTGTTGCAAAAATACACTATTTATCAATGAATTCCATCATAGAATGGATATCTTCTGGTGCAAACCAGGTGGTGTCAATTTGATTTTTGAACCATGTCATTTGTTTTTTAGCGTATCTTCTGGTATTTCTTTTAATTAATTCAATTGCTCTGGGTAAATCATAAGAACCATTCAAATGGTTAAATATTTCTGTGTAACCTACTGTTTTGAGTGCATTTAAATCTTTTTTAGGATATAGGTTTTGCACTTCATTTAATAAGCCATCTTCCATCATTTGATCTACCCTTTGTTCAATTCTTTTATATAGGCTATCTCGATTCCAATCCATCCCAATAATTATTGCTTTCCAGTCTCTTTCAATATTTTTTGATTTTGTTTTAAAGCTTGAGTAAGTTTTTTGGGTAGATAAACATATTTCTAGTGCTCTTATTAATCTTGCGTGGTTTTGAATATCCATTTTGGCATAATGCTCAGGATCTTTTTCCTTGAGCATCTTTTGTAATGGCTCAATACCTTCTGATTTAAATTGAAGATTTAGCTTTTCTCTAATGGTTGGATCAATTGCTGGCATTTCATCAAAACCAAAAAGTAAAGCATTGAGATAAAAGCCTGAACCACCCACGCAAATAATATGATCTTTTGTTTTGAAAGCTTCCATTATAAATTTGGAAGCATCTCGCTCATACTCTCCTGCATTGTAATCTTGATGGATAGATCTGCAATCTATAAAATGATGTATTGCTTGAGCACGCTCATGATCACTAGGTTTGGCCGTACCAATATGCATTTCTTTATAAAATTGCCTAGAGTCAAAATTTACAATCTCTGTGTTGTAATGTTTGGCTAATTCAATGGCTACTTTTGTTTTGCCTGAGGCTGTAGGGCCTACTATGCATATTAATTTTTTCATTATTTTATTTGCAGACCAAGTTTCTTTCCTTCTTTTATCATTAGATCAAATGCTGCTGCATATTCATTGGGTATTTCTCCATCCAAAATAGCTTCCCTAATACTTTGTTTAATATCACCAATAGCTCTGCATGGTTTTATATCAAATGTTTCCATGATAATTTCTCCAGTTATTGGAGGTTGCCAATTACGAAGCTTGTCTTTTTCTTCTACTTCTTTACATCGAAGTTCTACTTTGTCAAAGTTTTTAAGATATCGTTCTTTTTTAGCTTCATTTTTGGACGTGATATCAGCTCTGCATAAGATTAATAAGTCTTCTAAATCCTCTCCAGCTTCAAAGAGTAATCTTCTAATGCCACTGTCTGTTACAATATCCTTGGCAAGAGCAATAGGTCTTAAATGTAGGAAAACCATTTTCCTAACATATTTCATTTTTGAATCTAGAGGTAATTTCATTCTATTAAAAATTTTAGGAACCCATTTTGATCCTAAAACTTCATGACCATGGAAGGTCCAACCTTTGTTCTTTTCAAATTTCTTGGTAGGTGGTTTAGCAATGTCATGTAAAATTGCAGACCATCTTAACCAAAGACTATTTGAGTTGTTAGCTGTATTATCTAAAACCTCTAAAGTATGATAGAAATTGTCTTTATGTCTTTTCCCTTTGATATCTTCTACACCTTGTAAAGCAGCCATTTCTGGAAAAATGATTGCTAGTAAACCAGTGTCAAATAATAATTCAAAGCCAATTGATGGTTTTGAGGCTAAAATGATCTTATTTAATTCATCAGTGATTCTTTCCTGAGAAATGATTTCAATTCGATCTTTATTTCTTCTTATGGACTTAAAAGTAGGAAGGTCAATTTGGAAACCTAATTGTGTGGCAAAACGAATCGCTCTCATCATTCTCAGCGGATCATCACTAAAAGTTTGATCAGGTTCTAGCGGCGTTTTTATAATTTTATCACTGATATCTGAAGATCCATTAAAAGGATCTATTAAAGAACCATAATTATTTTCATTGAGTGAAATTGCCAATGCATTGATGGTGAAATCTCTTCTGTTTTGATCATCAGAGATGCTACCTTCCTCCACAATGGGTTTTCTAGAATCTCGCTGATAAGATTCTTTTCTTGCACCAACGAACTCGAAGTCTAGATCTTTCCACTTAAATTGAGCCGTACCAAAATTTTTGAAATAGTTTACTTTGATTTTTGGATTGATAATACGGGCCGCTTCTTTGGCTAATTCAATTCCTGAACCTACACAAACAAAATCAATATCTTTTGTGGGTCTATTAAGTATTAAATCTCGCACATATCCGCCCACTACATAAGTTTCTAAGGATAAGTTTTGAGCTGCTTGGGCAACTATAGAGAAAATTTCGTGATCTAACTTATTTTTATAATTGGCCTTCATTAAGCTCTTATTGTTTCAAATGTCCCTTCATTAGTGAGTTTTAGAATGCAGGAGGCACTTGCGTTTTCTTCAATTTCTTGAGGCAAATCTACAATGTAATCAACACCTTTCAAAATGTTAGGATTGAAATCGCTTAAGTCATTGCTTGATGCCTCACCACTTAAATTGGCTGAGGTAGAAACTATAGGTTTGTTCCATTGGCTTACTAAAGATTTAGCAAAACAATCCTTTTGAATTAATCTTATTGCTATAGATTTATCTTCTTTTCTAAGTAAATAATCTGGTAAATCTTTGGTTTGTGTGTATATAATTGTGGTAGGTTTTTTAAAAGAAAGAATGCTTGATTTGGTTGATTCCTCTATATGAACGTATTGTTCAAGCATCTCAATAGACGAGACTAAAAGAATAAAACTTTTATTGCTCGCTCTTTGTTTTATACCAAATACTTTGTCTACTGCGTTTTTACAAAAAGGATTACAACTTAAACTCCAAATAGTATCTGCAGGGTGCAAAACTACTTGTCCATTATTAAAGTGATTAATACAGTTTTGAATAATGCTCTTTTTCATTTGATAGCCTTTGAGTTGTAACCATTTATTGTTTTGTAGCGTAAAGATTGTTTTCTGATAAAAAAAATATCAGTGTCCATTTAAAAACAAAATTAAAAATTAAAGATGAAAAAGTCGGAAAGAATATTAGTAGGAGCATCTGGTGTATTAGTGGTGACTTTCTTTGGTTTTCAAGTCAATTCATTTTTTAATAAGGACGCGGCCAAACAGGCCTATTTGGAAGAAATTTTAGCAGAGCATAAAGTTCAAGGCGTAAATAGCAATGACAATCATATTAAAGCTGCCTTGCAAGATGGTGGTTCCTATTTAGTAGATATACAGCAAGAGGCAATTAGTACTAGTTTAAATTCAGATGCCTCTTTAGATGGATCATTGAATGCTAGAGCCAAAAATTCCTCAGCTATTCAGTTAGGTATTATTACTCAGCTATATAAGTCTGGATTTGGATGGATAACTGGTAATAGACTAAAAGGATATAAGGCCTTATCTACTGCCAAAGGTAGTAAAGAGCATAATGGACTAGTTTATGCTGATGTTTATCCTGATACAGATATAAGATATAGGCAAGATCAGGAGGCAAGGAAAATGGATATTGTTTTTAATAATCCAGAAACTTTCGCAAGTATACCAAATGAGGCAGAAGATTTTGTATTTGTAGAACATATTAAAGTTCCTGAGGGTTGGAATGCACATTTGGTCAATGATCAGGTTAAAATATATGACGCTAATAATAAATTCGTAATGGTGTATCCAAAGCCAAAAGCTAAAGATGCACAAGGAAACTTTAAAGAAGGAGCTTACTCATTGGATAAAACCAATGATGGTTTTGTTTTACAACTTTCTATGAATATGGATTGGTTAAAAGACGAAGCTAGAGCTTATCCTATCATTATCGACCCAAGTTTCGAGATGATTAACTAAATAAACTAATTACAATCAAAGGCCTCAACTAAAGTTGAGGCTTTTTTGTATATAGTGGTTTAAACTGCTACGGAGTGGTCTCTTAGCGCATCGTTTAAAGATGTTTTTTTATCCGTTGATGCCTTTCTTTTACCAATAATTAATGCACATGGCACTTGGTATTGACCTGCAGGGAATTTTTTAGTGTAAGAACCAGGAATTACCACTGATCTGGCAGGAACAATTCCAGTCATTTCAATTGGTTCTGGACCTGTTACATCAATTATTTTAGTAGACATTGTAAGTACAACATTTGCACCTAATACTGCTTCTTTTTCTACTTTAACTCCTTCTACAACAATACATCTAGATCCAATAAAACAGTTGTCTTCGATAATTACAGGAGAAGCTTGAAGTGGTTCTAAAACACCACCAATTCCTACACCGCCAGAGAGATGAACATTTTTACCAATTTGCGCACATGAACCTACTGTAGCCCATGTGTCTACCATTGTTCCTTCGTCTACATAAGCGCCAATATTAACATAGGAAGGCATCATAATAACGCCAGGGGCAACGAATGACCCATATCTTGCAATGGCATGTGGTACAACTCTTACGCCTTTATCTGCATAATTTTTCTTGAGTCCAATTTTATCATGAAATTCAAATGGACCTACTTCAATTGTTTCCATACCTTGGATAGGGAAGTACATAACCACAGCTTTCTTAACCCATTCGTTTACTTTCCAACTATCACCATCTGGTTGAGCAGTTCTTAGTTTTCCTTGATCAATTAATTCTATCACCTCTCTAATTGTGGCTTGTGCATTGGCCTCTTTTAGTAGGTCTTGGTTGTTCCAAATATTTTCAATTTCTACTTTTAAATTTTCCATAGCATAAAGTTAGGGAGAAGTTTTTGGCTTTTTATAATGCTGCCAAAAATTAATGACAGCCTATCCATAGCATTATTTAAAAAACACACCATAAATTAAGCTCTTTCCATTAGAACTGCTTCAATATCTTGTAATGTAAATCCTTTTGCTTTTAAAAGTAGGAGATAGTGATACATTAAATCAGCAGCTTCGTTTTTGAATAATACATCATTACTGTCTTTTGCTTCAATCACTAATTCTACAGCTTCTTCACCCACTTTTTGAGCTACTTTATTTATTCCTTTTTTGTATAGCTTATTGGTGTAAGAGTCTTGCTCATTGTTATCAATTCTCTCAGAAATGGTATTTTCTAATTGATATAGGAACCCTTTAGCATTATTGTTGTTATCCTCCTCAAAGCAAGTGGTGTTACCTAAATGGCAAGTTGGACCATCTGCTTTGGCTTTTATTAGAAGGGTGTCTTGATCGCAGTCTAATTTCATTTCTTTTACCCAAAGAAAATTATTGGATGTTTCTCCTTTGGTCCATAATCTTGCTTTACTGCGGCTGTAAAAAGTTACTTTGCCTTCTTTTTGTGTTTTTTCAAAGGCAGTTTTGTTCATGTATCCGAGCATTAACACATTCATCGATAAATAGTCTTGAATTACAACAGGTATAAGTCCATCTCCTTTATTAAAATCTATATTCATCTCACAGCAATTTGTTGGTTTTTTAAGTAAGGTTTAAGTTCATCAATATTTACTTCCTGATAGTGAAAGATGCTAGCTGCAAGTGCTGCTGAGGTTTCTGTTTTTTTAAAAAGGTCTTTAAAGTCCTCTTTTTTACCTGCACCCCCAGACGCTATAACAGGTATATTTACAGCTTGGTTTACAGCTTCAACAATATCGATTGCAAATCCGTTTTTAGTACCATCATTATTCATAGAGGTAAGTAAAATTTCACCAGCACCTAATGCTTCTGCTTGCTTTGCCCAATCTATGGTTTTAATATTTGTTGGAGTTCTTCCACCTGAGGTATATACATACCATTGGCCATCGATGTATTTAGTGTCTATTGCCACAACAACACTTTGGCTTCCGAATACTTTTGCGATTTGCGTAATTAGCTTCGGCCTTTTTACTGCGGCTGAATTTAAAGACACTTTATCTGCTCCTGATTGTAGTAGAAGTCTGGCATCCTCTAATTTTTTAATACCGCCTCCAATGGTAAAAGGAATATTAATTTCTTTGGCCAGTCTTTTTACTAGATCTATTAAGGTCTGCCGTTTTTCTATGGTTGCAGTAATATCTAGGAATACAATTTCATCTGCACCTTCCTGGATATATCTTTGTGCTAATTTTACAGGGTCTCCAACTTCTTTAATTTCTTTGAATTGGATGCCTTTTACTGTTTGTCCATTTTGAATATCTAAACAGGGAATGATTCTTTTCTTTAACATAAGTACTTTATTTCTTTTAATGTGATTTTTCCCTCATATATGGCTTTGCCTACAATGGCTCCGTCACATCCTAGTTTTTTTAATTTTCTTAAATCATCTGTACAACTAACTCCACCGCTAGCAATTAGTTTAACGTTTGTGTTTTCTATGATCTCAGCATACAATTGGTTAGAAGTCCCTTCTAATCTACCGTCTTTACTGATATCGGTACAGATCACTTGTTTGATGCCTTTGCTTTCATAGTTTTGTATGAATTCTAAAACATCTAATTGTGTGTCTTCTAACCAGCCGTTGGTAGCTATTTTTCTGTTTTTACAATCGGCACCCAGAATGATTTTATCTGATCCATATTGTTCAATGAGCTCAGCTAAAAGCGCTGGTTGTTCAACGGCCATACTTCCTGCAGTAACTTGATTTGCGCCTGCTTCAAATGCATTGTATAAATCTTGTTCGGATTTAATTCCGCCACCAAAATCTACTTTTAAACCCGTTTTGGAAGTAATGTTTTCTAAAGTTTTATAGTTTACAATTCCTTTTGTTTTGGCGCCTTCCAAGTCTACAAGGTGAAGGTGTTCAATACCATAAGACTCATAGATTTTTGCCATCTCAACTGGATCTGTTTTATATTCTGTTTTTTGGTTATAATCACCATTGGTGAGTCTAACGCATTTACCTCCAATGAGGTCTATAGCAGGAATTATTTTCATAAGGCTAAAAAGTTTTTAAGTATTTGCATACCGGCTTCACTTGATTTTTCGGGGTGAAACTGCGTAGCGTAAAAATTGTTTTTTTGCATTGCTGCACTAAAAGCAGTACTGTACTGCGCGGTGGCAACTGTCTCAGGGCTAATTTGAGCATAATAAGTGTGTACAAAGTATACATCTGTTAAGGCATCTACACCTTTAAATAAAGCTGAATTTTTATCTATTAAGCTATTCCATCCCATGTGTGGAACTTTATCAATACTTGGAAACTTTTTTACACTTGCATCAAAAATTCCTAAGCCTTTGATGTTTCCTTCTTCTGTGTCTTTACACATTAATTGTAAGCCCAAACAAATTCCTAAAACAGGTTGTTGAAGTTTAGGAATTTCTTTTTCTAGCCCTTTTTTTCGTAAAATTCTCATGGCAGTTCTTGCTTGTCCTACACCCGGAAAAATTACTTTGTCTGCGGCTTTTATTTTTTGGATGTCATCGGTAACGATGCTTTTTTGTCCTAATTTCTCTAGAGCATTTTGTATTGATTCTGTATTACCTGCTCCGTAATCAATTATTGCTATCATAACACGCCTTTTGTACTTGGTATTTTATAATTATTTGTTTGGTTTATAGCCATTTTTATAGCCTTAGCAAAGCCTTTGAAAATAGCTTCAATTTTGTGGTGCTCATTTTGGCCTTCTGCTTTAATATTAAGGTTGCAAGCGGCTGCATCTGTAAATGATTTAAAAAAGTGCTCAAACATTTCTGTTGGCATTTTACCTACATATTCTCTATTAAATTGGGCCTTCCAAACTAGATTGGGTCTGCCACCAAAGTCTATTGCTACTTGGGCTAAACAATCATCCATAGGTAATAAGAAGCCATATCTTTGTATACCTTTTTTACTTCCTAATGCTTTTTTGAAAGCTTCGCCAAGTGTTATGGCTACATCTTCAATAGTGTGGTGTTCATCAATTATTAAGTCTCCTTTAACAGTTAAAACAAGATTTATATCTGCGTGCCTTACTATCTGATCTAGCATGTGGTTTAAAAAGCCTATTCCTGTTTCAATATTACCAGTGCCATTTCCATCTAGGTTGAGGTTAACTCGAACATTGGTTTCTTTGGTAACTCTCTTTACAATTGCTTTGCGGGGTTTAGCCTTTAAATAGTTGTAAATTTCATTCCAGCTGGCTGTCTCTAGCACTGCATTGGTGTCTTGTGCCGAATTGGTTAATAGTATTCCTTGGCAGTTTAGATTGTTGGCTAATTCTATGTCTGTAATTCTATCTCCAATTACAAATGAATTCGCCATATCATAATTGCCATATATATATTCATTTAGTAAACCTGTTCGGGGTTTTCTAGTTGGGGCATTCTCTTCAGGAAAACTTTTATCAATAAGTATATTTGAGAAGTTTATACCCTCATTTTTTAAGGCTTCAATAATTTTATTTTGTGCAGGCCAAAAGTCTTCCTCCGGAAAGGATAATGTTCCTAAACCATCCTGATTGGTAACCATGACCAGTTCATAATCTAGTTCTTGAGCTATTTTTGATAACCATTGAAACACGCCCGGATAGTATATTAACTTTTCTAGTGAGTCTAGTTGTTTGTCTTGAGGGGGTTCAATTACGAGTGTTCCATCTCTGTCTATAAATAATACTTTCTTTTTCATATTAGTTTAATTGCTTTAATGCATCTATTAATAATTGGTTTTCTTGAGCACTGCCAACAGTAATTCTAAGGCAATCTTTTACTAGGTCTGTTCTGTTTCTAGTAATAATATTTAAAGCCACTAATTGCTTATAAATTTCCTTTGCGGATTTAATTTTTACTAATAAAAAATTAGCCTGACTCGGATATACTTTTTGCACTATTTCAATCTTTTCTAGCGCATTTATAAGTTTTGATTTTTGGGCTAAAATTAATTGAATGTGTTTGGAAAATGTGGTAGTATCTTTTATTGCTAAAAGTGCTTTTTCTTGGCTTGTTTGGCTCACGTTATATGGCGCTTTTATTTTATTCATCCATGCAATAATATCGCTACTGGCATAGGCCATTCCTACTCTTATAGCTGCTAGCCCCCATGCCTTAGATAAGGTTTGGCTAATGATAAGATTTGGATATTGACTTAATTTCTCTAACCAGGATTTTTCTGAGCTAAAATCAATGTATGCCTCGTCTAGTAAAACGATTCCATTGAACTGCTCAAGTATATACTCAATAGAACTTTTCTTGAGTGTATTGCCGGTTGGGTTGTTTGGCGAACACAAAAAGATGACCTTTAAATTGGGATTTTTTAAATAGGAACATCCGTTTTGGGTGTTTATTTGAAAATCTTCACTCAAGGGTATTTCAATGAGTTCAATATCGTTTATGTTACAGCAAGTTTTGTACATTCCAAATGTTGGCGTAAATGTTAATGCTTGGTCAATGCCGGGTCTTGCAAATATTCTCAGTACTATATCCAAAATTTCGTCAGAGCCATTACCAATAAATATTTGATTGCTTAAAATATTCTTTTGTTCTGCTATGGCTTGCTTTAAAGGAGTTTGGTTAGGATCTGGATAGCGATTCAAATTTCCGTAAGGATTTTCATTAGCATTCAATAATGCACTTGCTTGGCTATATTCATCCTTGGCACAAACATAAGCTTGTGTTTTAGCAATATTGGGTCTTATGAGTTTATTTAAATTAAACATTGTGTTTTTTAAGTTTATGCTTGGGTAATTATTTGCTCTTTTACTGCTTCAGCATCTTCATTTAACTTTTCTAATCTTATAGTAACTGCGTTTTTGTGTCCATAGAGTTGCTCAGCGCTTGCCATTTTTTCAATACTTGGCCCTATATTACTTAGGCCTTCTCTGCTGAGCCTTTGAAAAGTGATTTTTTTAACAAAGCTGTCTAGTGATACACCACTATAATTTTTAGCATAGCCATTAGTGGGTAAAGTATGATTGGTGCCACTGGCATAATCACCGGCACTCTCACAACTATAGTTTCCTAAGAATACAGAGCCTGCATTTTGAATATCACCGATATAATCGATTAGCTTTTCTGTTGCAATGATCAAGTGTTCAGGTGCGTATTCATTACTGAAGGCAATACAATCTTGAATACTATCTAGTAAAATAGCTTTGCTGTTTCTTAATGCTCTTGTAGCAATGTCTTGTCTGGGAAGATTAACCAATTGAACATCTAATGCTTTTAAGGTTTTATCGATTACTTCTTGTTTATTTGATAGCAACATCACTTGAGAGTCTGGACCGTGTTCTGCCTGAGCCAGTAAATCTGCAGCAATAAATGCTGGTACGCTTGTTTCGTCTGCAATTATAAGTACCTCACTAGGGCCTGCAGGCATATCAATGGCTATACCGTCTTTTTGAATGAGTCTTTTAGCTTCTGTAACGTATTGGTTACCAGGTCCAAATATTTTATTGACAGCAGGAATGCTCTGAGTTCCATAGGCCATAGCCGCAATTGCTTGGCTACCCCCAACTTTATATATATTTCTAATTCCAATTGTAGCAGCTGTATAAAGTAGCGCATTATCTATTTTCCCTTCTTTATTGGCAGGGGTACAAATTATAATTTCTTTACATTGAGCTATTTTGGCCGGAATACCCAACATTAAAATGCTTGAAAAAAGCGGTGCGCTTCCACCGGGAATATATAGTCCTACTTTTTCAATGGCAATGGTTTTGCGCCAACAAGTAACTCCTTTAGTGGTTTCTACAATTTCTTCTTTTACAATCTGAGATTGGTGAAATTTAGTGATATTTTTTCTGGCTAAATCAATCGCTTCTTTTAGTGCTGGATCTATATTTTTTAATGCTGAATTGATTTCCTCTTCACTTACCTTTAGGTTATCAAGTTTGGCATTGTCGTATTTTTGAGCCATCGCAAAAAGAGCTTTGTCTTGATCTTTTTTTACTGTGCTTAAAATATTTGAAACAGTATTACTTAAATCTTTAGCATTTATGCCTGGCCTTTTAGATATTAATGGCCACTGAGATTTATTAGGTTTAATTATAGTTTGCATTATAGTATCATTTTATCTATTGGAATAATAAGAATGTCTTGAGCACCATTGGCTTTTAGTTGATCAATAACTTCCCAAAATTGATCTTCCTCTATAACAGTGTGCATAGAACTCCAGTTGGCACTAGCCAGTGGCAAGACAGTAGGGCTTTTTAAAACAGGTAAAAGATTAGCGATGTCCTCAATTTTATCATTGGGTACATTCATCAAAACATATTTATTGTTTTTAGCCTCTAGGCTTGCCTTAATTCTAAAGAGAAGCTTATCAAGAATTTTTTCTTTGTCTGGAGATAAATTATTGCTTTTGGCTAAAACCGCCTCAGAGGTAAGAATAACTTGTGATTCTCTGAGTCCATTTCTAAATAGGGTAGAGCCAGAGCTTACCAAATCACAAATACCATCAGCCAAATCAATATTGGGTGCAATTTCAACGGAACCAGAAATAACATGAATATCTGCATTAATATTTTTTTGTTTCAGGTAAGCGTTGAGTGTGTTAGGGTAGGAGGTCGCTATTTTTTTTCCTTCAAAATAGCTGATGTCATTATTTTGTACCTCTTTGGGTACAGCCAGAGATAGCCTGCAAGGAGCAAAGCCTAATTTTTGAATTGGTTTTACATTTTTTTCTTTTTCTATAAGAACATTTTCACCAATAATAGCTACATCTGCTATGTTGTCTTCTAAGTATTGAGGTATATCTGCATTTCTAAGAAATAAAATTTCAATTGGAAAGTTGGCTGCCTCAGCTTTGAGTTGGGCACCAGGATTTTGGATTTTAATTCCACAGTTTTTTAGCAATTGAATAGATTCTTCGTTTAATCTTCCACTTTTTTGAACTGCCATTTTAAGTTTAGTCATTGTTATTGAGTTTTATGTGTTTTGAATTTTTGGGCATAAAAAAAGCCCCGTCTGAAATCAGACGGGGCTTATATTTGAATTGGGTACACTACAAATTAACACCTCTTCCGTCTGATTGGCTCAGGGAAAAAATGCATAAAATGTAATTTACCGAAATTGTTTATTCTTGTCATAACTGATGCAAATATATTATAATATGTTATGAACTACAAAAAAAAGTATATTATTTTTAAATAGATTCTATTTGTAGAATAAAATAAGGTTGATGGTTGTGGTTGTAAAATTTAAATATAGTTGATTTTCTAATCACCTAATTTTTAAGGACTTACATGTAAATCTAAAATTATTATGAAAATAATTTCTAGAATATTTGGTTAATAAATCTTCCTTTATATCTTTGTACTCGCAATCGCGGTATTGTTT
>Ga0181568_10003047_pt1 | contig 15173 bp, 25 predicted proteins | sample 101ome_20_FD_133758 | JGI IMG/M metagenome (GOLD analysis project Ga0181568, IMG submission 133758) | Coastal salt marsh microbial communities from the Groves Creek Marsh, Skidaway Island, Georgia - 101404AT metaG (megahit assembly) | ecosystem: Environmental > Aquatic > Marine > Intertidal... | reverse complement strand
GGGGAAAGAGCAGATAGTGCTAGTTTAGTAGTAAAATCTATTGCTGTTGACCAAGGAAGAGTTTTAAAAAGGTGGAGACCAGCTGCTAGAGGGTCTGCTCATAGAATTAGAAAACCTTATAACCATGTAACTATCGTGGTTGATCAAAAAGTTGAAGCATAAATTTTAGAGTATGGGACAAAAAGTAAACCCGATAGCGAATAGATTAGGATTTATCAGAGGATGGGATTCTAACTGGTACGACAGCAAAACTTATGCTGACAAATTATTCGAAGACGATAAGATTAGAAAGTATATTACTACAAGAATAGATAAAGGTGGTATTGCTAAAATTGTGATTGAAAGAACAATTAAGCAAGTTATCATTACTATCTATACTTCAAGACCTGGAATTATCATTGGTAAAGGGGGTAAAGAAGTAGAAAATATCAGAGAAGAATTAAAGCAATTAACTTCCAAAGATGTTCAAATTAATATCGCTGAAGTTAAGCGTCCAGAGCTAGATGCCTATTTAGTTGGTGAAAATATAGCTAGACAAATTGAAGCTAGAATTTCTTATAAGCGTGCAATTAAAATGGCTATCGCTTCCGCTATGAGAATGGGGGCCGAAGGAATTAAAGTTGTGATTGGTGGTAGACTTAATGGTGCTGAAATCGCAAGAAGAGAGGAGTTTAAACAAGGAAGAACTCCATTACATACCTTCAGAGCTGATATAGACTATGCTCAACTAGAAGCTAATACCATGTATGGTAAAATTGGTATTAAAGTGTATATTTGCAAAGGCGAAGTTCTAGGAAAGAGAGATTTATCTCCTAATGTTGGTTTAAATCAACAAAAAAGAGGTGGTAAAAAGAGAGCGAAGAGATTTTAAGAATTAAGATTAAAGATTAAGGTATGTTACAACCGAGAAAAGTAAAATATAGAAAGGTTCAGAAAAAATTGAAGCACATAAGAGGTAACGCTTCAAGAGGAACTACTATTGCCTATGGATCTTTCGCATTAAAGGCAACAGAATCTGCTTGGATAACCAACAGACAGATAGAGGCTGCGAGGATTGCAATGACTAGGTACACGAAAAGGGAAGGTAAAGTATGGATTAGAATCTTTCCAGATAAACCAGTTACAAAAAAGCCATTAGAAGTAAGAATGGGTAAAGGTAAAGGTCCTTTAGATCATTGGGTTGCAGAAGTTAGACCAGGAAGGATCATGTTTGAAATGGATGGTGTTGCCACTGAAACAGCTAAAGAAGCAATGAGATTAGCAGCTCAGAAATTACCAATTTTAACAAAGTTTGTTGTTAGAAGAGATTACGAAGGAGCTTAAAATTAGATTTTATGAAAAAGATGGAAGTAAAGGGTTTAAGTGTAGAGGATTTAGAGGCAAAAGCAAACCAGCTAAAAGGAGAATTAAAAAAGTTAGAGTTTAATCATTCTATCTCTCCAATTGAAAATCCGAATGTTATTAAAGAAACTAGAAGAAATATTGCTAGAGTTTTAACTGAGTTGAAAGCTCAAAAATAATAGCAGAAAAACATTAGTACAATGGAAAGAAACTTAAGAAAGCAGAGAGTAGGAGTTGTTGTTAGTAACAAAATGGATAGCTCTATTATCGTAGCTGTGGAAAGAAGGGTTAAACATCCAAAGTATGGTAAGTTCATGAAGAAGACAAAAAAGTTTGTTGCTCATGATGCTGAAAATACTTGTGATATAGGTGATACGGTTAAAATTATGGAAACTAGGCCTTTATCTAAGACAAAAAGATGGAGATTAGTTGAAATCGTTGAAAAAGTTAAGTAAGAACTAGAAAAAATATTTAGAAATGATACAACAAGAGACAAGATTAAGAGTTGCAGACAATAGTGGAGCCAAAGAAGTACTTTGTATTAAAGTGCTTGGTGGTTCTAGAAAAAGGTACGCAACTGTTGGAGATACTATCGTTGTAACGGTGAAAGATGCGCACCCTAACGGTAACGTTAAAAAGTCTAAGGTGACTAAGGCTGTTGTTGTAAGGACGAAAAAAGAATTCAGAAGAAAAGACGGATCTTATATTAGATTCGATGATAACGCAGCTGTGTTGTTAAACGCTTCTGAAGAACCGATTGGTTCAAGGATTTTTGGTCCTGTAGCAAGAGAGTTAAGAGATAATGATTTTATGAAAATCGTTTCTTTAGCACCTGAGGTATTATAATCAATAGAAGAAAAGAAATAATGGAAAATTCAACAAAAAAAAGATTACAACCTAAATTTCATGTGAAAGCAGGAGATAAAGTTGTTGTAATTGCAGGAGACCATAAAACAGCTAAAGGTGATGATCCTAAGGTAGTTAAAAAGGTTATTGCAGATAAGAACAGAGCTATTGTTGAAGGTGTGAACATCGTTAAGAAGCACAAGAAGCCTACAGCTCAAAATCCTCAGGGTGGAATCGTTGAGGAAGAAGCTCCAATTCACATTTCTAATCTTATGGTAGTTGATGCAGATGGAAATGCTACCAAAATAGGAAGAAGAAAAGATGAGAATGGATTCGGAGTTAGATATTCAAAGAAATCAGATAAAAATCTATAATCATGAGTTACGTACCAAGATTAAAGACAAGATACAAAGAGGAGATTGTACCTAACTTGCAAAAAAAGTTTGAGTACAAGAATATTATGCAAGTTCCTAAAGTAACTAAGGTTTGTATTAACCAAGGTTTAGGGCAGGCCATTCAAGACAAAAAAATTCTAGAAATTGCTTTAGATGAAATGTCTAAAATAGCAGGTCAGAAAGCTGTACCTACTAAAGCCAGAAAAGCGATATCTAATTTTAAGTTAAGAGAGGGAATGAACATAGGTGCAAGAGTTACTCTTAGAGGTGAGAAAATGTACGAGTTTATTGACAGATTAGTATCTGTATCTTTGCCAAGAGAAAGAGACTTTCATGGTATCAGCGGTAAAAGTTTTGATGGCAATGGTAATTACACTTTTGGTATCAATGAACAAATAATCTTTCCTGAAATTAATATTGATAAAGTTAATAAGATTCTAGGAATGGATATCACTTTTGTTACATCTGCTAATACAGATGAAGAGGCAAAAGAATTACTAAAAGAAATTGGTGTACCATTTAAAAACTAATAGAGATGGCAAGGAAAGCGATCGTAGCAAGACAAGTAAAAAGAGAAAAATTAGTAGCGAAATTTGCTGCTAAGAGAGCTGCATTCAAAGCTGCTGGAGATTGGGATGCTTTAGATAAATTACCTAAAAATGCATCACCTGTAAGGTTAAGAAACAGATGTAAGTTAACTGGTAGGCCAAGAGCATACAGTAGAATGTTTGGAATTTGTAGAATTAAGTTTAGAGAACTTGCTTCAGCTGGTAAAATACCAGGAGTAACAAAAGCAAGTTGGTAATATAAAATATAGGAGAGATGACAGATCCAATTTCAGATTATTTAACAAGAATTAGAAATGCTCAAAAAGCAGGTCACAAGGTAGTGGCTATACCTGCTTCTAATATGAAAAAGAGCATAACTGAGATCTTATTCGATAAAGGATATATCAGAGGATATAAGGTTTCAGAAACAGACAACAAACAGGGTGAGATTAAAATAGCTCTAAAGTACAATAACGATAAAACACCTGTTATTAAGACTTTACAAAGAGTTTCTAAACCTGGTTTAAGAAAATATACAGGTAACACAGAAATGCCAAGAGTTCTTAACGGACTAGGTATCGCTATCGTCTCTACTTCAAAAGGTATTATGACTGATAAAGAAGCTAGAGTTCAGAATGTAGGTGGTGAAGTATTGTGTTACGTTTATTAAACTGTAAAAAGATAAGAAGATGTCAAGAATAGGAAACGCACCGATTTCGATCCCTTCAGGAGTTACTATAGCTGTAGATAACAATAATGTTGTAACAGTTAAAGGAACTAAAGGTGAGTTATCACAAAAGGTGGATGAGGCAATTAGTATCAAAGTTGATGGTGATGTTGCCAACATAGAGCGCTCATCTGAAGCAAAAAAGCATAAAGCAATGCATGGTCTTTATAGGACTTTGATTAGCAATATGGTTGTTGGGGTTAGCCAAGGTTACAAAAAAGAGTTAGAATTAGTAGGTGTTGGTTATAGAGCAACAGCCGCAGGTCAAACTTTAGAGTTGGCAGTTGGTTATTCTCATCCAATTATGTTTAATCTACCTAAAGAGATTAAAGTATCTGCTGAATCAAAGAAAGGATCAGCTCCTTTAGTTACTTTGGAATCACATGATAAGCAACTGATTGGTCAAGTGGCTGCAAAAATTAGATCATTTAGAAAACCTGAGCCATATAAAGGTAAAGGGGTTAGATACAAAGGAGAATACATTAGAAGAAAAGCTGGTAAAACTGCTGGTTAGTAAAATAATTAGGTTATGGCGATTAATAATAAGAAAGAAGCAAGAAGAAAAAAGATTCAGGCTAGAGTTCGTAAAACAATTAGTGGATCTGAAGCTAAACCAAGATTATGTGTTTTCAGATCTAACAAGGAGATTTATGCTCAAATCATTGATGACAATGCAGGTCATACTTTAGTTTCTGCCTCATCTGTAAAAGTTGATGCAAAAGGTACTAAAACTGAAGCTGCTAAGTCTGTTGGTGAGGCGATTGCTAAAGCTGCTGCGGAAAAAGGGATTACTTCTGTTGTGTTTGATAGAAGTGGTTATATTTATCATGGAAGAGTTAAATCTTTAGCAGAAGGTGCTAGAGAAGGAGGTTTAAAATTCTAAAAAAATAGTATATGTCAAAGGTTAACGTTAAAACTGTTAAGGCAGCTGATATCGAATTAAAAGAGAAAGTTGTAAACATTAGTAGAGTTACTAAAGTAACAAAGGGTGGTAGAACTTTTAGTTTCAGTGCTTTAGTAGTTGTTGGAGATGGAAATGGGATTGTCGGGCACGGTTTAGGAAAAGCTAAAGAAGTGTCTGAAGCGATTGCAAAAGCAATTGACGATGCTAAAAAAGGATTAGTTAAAGTTCCTGTTTATAAAGGACAAATTCCTCATGAGCAATTTGCAAAGTATAAAGGTGGTAGAGTTTTACTTAAGCCTGCTTCAACGGGTACTGGAGTTATAGCTGGTGGTGCAATGAGAGCAGTACTAGAGTCTGCTGGTGTGACCGATGTATTAGCAAAATCTCAAGGTTCTTCTAATCCACATAATGTGGTAAAGGCAACCATCGCTGCATTGGCTTTATTAAGGAATCCAGGAGTTGTTGCTGAAGAAAGAGGTATTGCATTAGAGAAAGTATTTAATGGATAAGATTATGGCAAAGGTTAAGATTACACAGTTAAGAAGTATTATCAATAGACCTAAGAGTCAGAAGGATACAATTACTGCCTTAGGATTAAGAGGTATCAATAAGTCTGTTGAGAAAGAGGTTACACCTCAAATTCAAGGGATGATTAATAAAATTCAACATTTAGTAAAAGTAGAAGAATTATAATATCATGGAATTACATAATTTAAAACCTGCAGAAGGTTCTACTAAGAATAGAAAAAGAATAGCAAGAGGTGAAGGTTCTGGAAAAGGTGGAACTGCCACAAGAGGTCACAAAGGGGCTAAATCAAGATCTGGTTATTCTAGAAAAGTTGGTTTCGAAGGAGGTCAAATGCCTTTACAAAGAAGAATACCAAAATTCGGTTTCAAGAACTTTAATAGGGTAGAATACACTCCATTTAATTTGGATAGAATTTCTGATATCGCTGAAAAATTTAATTTGGAAGTGATTTCTCCAGAAACGTTACACGCTAACAGTATTATTGCAAAGAATGATTTAGTTAAAATACTAGGTAATGGTGAGCTAACTAAAGGTGTTGAAGTACACGCTCATTCTTTTAGTAAATCCGCTCTTAAGGCGATTGAGGAAAAAGGTGGTAAAGCTGTAAACTTGTAATTGATGAAAAAGGCATTAGAGACTTTTAGAAATATATTTAAAATTAAAGAGTTAAAAGACAGAATTCTTTTAACCTTAGGTTTGATTTTAATTTATCGAGTTGGTGCGCATGTTGTGCTTCCGGGTATCAATGGAGCCGAGTTACAAAGCTTAATTGATAATAGTACTGGAGCTGCTAATGGATTGCTACAATACCTCGACATGTTTGCTGGAGGAGCATTTAATAGAGCTTCTATATTTGCTTTAGGTATCATGCCTTATATTTCTGCCTCTATTGTATTTCAACTTTTAGGTTTAACCATTCCTGCTATTCAGAAAATGCAGAAAGAAGGTGAGTCTTCTAGAAGAAAACTCAATCAATGGGTAAGGCTAGCAACTATTGTTATTACTCTATTCCAAGCCTCTGCATATGTTGGATATCTTACAACTAGCTATGGTAGTGCGGTTGGTAATGGTATAAATCCTACTATGTTTTGGTTAACCACTACTGTTGTATTAACAGCAGGAACTATATTTGTAATGTGGTTAGGAGAAAAGATTACCGATAAAGGTATTGGTAATGGAATATCACTACTAATTATGGTAGGTATTATTGCTCGCTTGCCTCAGTCCTTCATAACAGAACTTGATTCTAAAGGTCTTATTGGTGATGGTGATATTGCTCAACCACTAATGGTCTTAATAGAATTAGTCTTTTTTGCAGCAATTGTTCTGGTAAGTATTGCTCTTTTACAAGCTGTTAGAAGAATACCTGTTACTTATGCACGTAAAGTTGCAGGTAGAGAAACATTAATACCTGGTGCAAGACAATATATACCACTTAAGCTTAATGCCTCTGGTGTTATGCCCATAATTTTTGCACAAGCATTAATGTTCGTCCCTGCTATGCTTGCTCAGTTCGGAGCAGATAATGATTCTATGAACAGTTTAGTAGCAAGCCTTATGGATCCTACAGGAACAGCTTATAATGTTATATTATTTGTGATGGTAATTGCCTTCACTTATTTTTATACCGCCATTTTATTCAATCCACAACAGATGTCTGAAGATTTGAAGAAAAATAGTGCTTTTGTTCCTGGTATTAAGCCTGGTGCAGATACAGCTGAGCATATTGATACAATTATGTCTAGAATTACTCTACCTGGTGCGGTATTCTTAGGTATTATTACAATTTTACCTGCATTTGCCGCTCATCCTAGTTTACTTGGAGTTCAAAGAGAATTTTCAATGTTCTTTGGAGGAACAAGTTTACTGATTTTAGTAGGTGTGGTATTAGACACATTACAACAAATTGATTCTTATCTATTGATGCAGCACTATGATGGATTAACGGATGGGAAAATGAGGGGTAGAAGTGAAGCTTCTCCAGTTAGTACAACGACAGCTATATAATTTGGAAACAAAAAATTAATTAGTTATTTTTGTCGCCCCTTTGGGAATAATATATGGGAAAACAAGATTTAATAAAACAAGACGGAATTGTAAAGGAAGCATTGTCAAATGCTATGTTTAGAGTCGAGTTACAGAATGGGCATGAAATTGTTGCGCACATTTCTGGTAAAATGAGAATGAATTATATTAAAATATTACCTGGTGATAAGGTTTCCTTGGAGATATCTCCTTATGACTTATCCAAAGGTAGAATTACTTACAGATATAAATAAGGGAAAATGAAAGTAAGAGCATCTGTTAAAAAGAGAAGCGCCGATTGTAAAATCGTTAGAAGAAAGGGTAAGTTATATGTAATTAACAAAAAGAACCCTAGGTTTAAGCAAAGACAAGGTTAAAATATATAATAAGATTATAGTATGGCACGTATAGCAGGAATTGATTTACCAAAGAATAAAAGAGGAGTTATAGGATTAACTTACATCTTTGGTATAGGATTAGAGTCTTCAAAAAGAATTTTAGATAAAGCAGGTGTTGATAGAGACACTAAAGTCATGAATTGGAATGATGATGAATTATCTAAAATCAGAACTATCGTTGGTGAAGAATATAAGACTGAAGGTGAATTAAGAGGAGAGATCCAACTTAATATTAAACGTTTAATGGATGTAGGATGTTACAGAGGTATCAGACACAGAAAAGGTTTGCCTTTAAGAGGTCAAAAAACTAAAACTAACGCTAGAACTAGAAAAGGAAGAAGAAAAACAGTTGCTAACAAGAAAAAGTAATTTCTTTAGCAAATTTTATTAAATGAATTAGATATGGCGACAGCAAAGAAAAAAACATCTAAGAAGAGAGTAGTAAAGGTAGAATCGGAAGGTTTTGTTTTTATCAAAACGTCTTTCAACAACTCTATCATAACTTTCACAAACAAAGACGGTCAAGCAATTTCTTGGTCCTCTGCGGGGAAAATGGGTTTTAGAGGTTCAAAGAAAAATACCCCATATGCCTCTCAAATGTCGGCTACTGATGCAGCAAAAGTTGCTTATGAAGCTGGTTTAAGAAAAGTAGCAGTAAGAGTTAAGGGACCTGGGGCAGGTAGAGATGCTGCTATTAGAGCAATTAATGCTTTTGGAATTGAAGTAACGGAGATTAGAGATACCACTCCTCAGCCACACAATGGTTGTAGACCTCCAAAACAAAGAAGAGTATAATTTAATTATAAAGAGTAAGAGTCATGGCAAGATATACAGGACCTAAAACAAAGATTTCTAGAAAGTTAGGGGAGTCTATTTACGATGAAGATAAATACTTCGAAAGAAGAAATTACCCTCCTGGACAACACGGAAATAATAGAAGAAGAAAAGTTAAATCTGAATATGCTTTACAGTTAATGGAAAAGCAAAAAGCTAAATATACCTATGGTGTTTTAGAAAAACAGTTCAGAAATCTATATGATAAAGCATCAAGAAAGAAAGGTATTACTGGTCAAATTCTAATTCAGTTGTTAGAAGCTAGATTAGATAATGCGGTTTACAGACTTGGTTTATCACCAACAAGAAGAGGAGCTAGACAGATGGTAGCTCATAAGCATATTACAGTAAATGGTATTACTACTAATGTTGCTTCTTATTCTCTAAAAGAAGGAGATGTTATTGGTATAAACCCTAAGTCAAAGTCAAAGGCTATATTTGACGGAATTGATTCAATTACTGAATCTAAGTGGTCTTGGTTAGAATGGGATGCTGCAAATAAAAACGCAAAATTCTTACACTACCCTGAAAGAGAGGATGTGCCTGAGAAAATAAAGGAACAATTAATCGTCGAGCTTTACTCGAAGTAATCAATTTAATTGAAATCATTAAAAAACTGTTATGGGAATATTAACATTTCAACAACCAGATAAAATCTTAATGCAAAAAGCTACTGACTTTGATGGTCTTTTTGAATTTAAGCCATTAGAACCAGGGTTTGGTTTAACTGTAGGTAATGCATTGAGAAGGGTATTATTATCTTCTTTGGAAGGGTATGCTATCACAGGAATTAAAATTTCTGGTGTAGATCATGAATTTTCTACTATCACTGGTGTTGTAGAAGATGTTACAGAAATCATCTTAAACCTAAAAAAGGTTAGATTCAAAAAGGTAATTGATACAGACGTTAATGAAGAGAAAATATATCTTTCATTATCTAAGAAAGAACAGTTTAAAGCTGGGGATTTCGAGAAATTTACCAATACTTTCAAAGTAATGAATCCTGATTTAGTGATTTGTAACATGGAGTCTTTTGTAAATCTAGAAATCGAATTTACTATCAACAAAGGTAGAGGTTATATTTCTGCTGAAGAAAATGAAGTAGAGGAAGCTCCAATCGGATTTATTGCAATAGATGCTATTTACTGTCCAATTACCAATGTTAAGTATACTATCGAAAATACTAGGGTTGAGCAAAAGACAGATTATGAAAAGTTGATTTTAGAAGTTTCTACGGATGGAACAATTCATCCTGAAGATGCTTTGAAATCAGCTGCTAGAATTTTAATTCAGCAATTAGTATTAATTACAGAAGATAAAATTAAGTTTGATGATATTACTTCTGAGGAAGAAGTATTAGTAGATGAGCAGGTGCTTCAAATGAGAAAGTTATTAAAAACGCCGATTGAAGATCTAAACTTATCTGTTAGAGCTTATAATTGTTTAAGATCAGCTAAGATTGAATCTTTAGGAGATTTAGTACATTACAATACTACTGATCTTTTGAAATTTAGAAATTTCGGTAGAAAATCTTTAAGTGAGATTGAAAACTTATTAACTGAGAAAGGTTTATCATTTGGAATGGATTTAGCTCCATACAAATTAAATGAAGATTTATAATGAGACACGGGAAGAAATTTAACCATTTAGGTAGGAAGTCGGCTCATAGAAAGGCTATGTTAAGTAATATGGCTAATTCTTTAATAGAGCATAAAAGAATAGAGACGACAGTAGCGAAGGCAAAAGCTTTACAAAAGTTTGTAGAGCCGATCATTACTAAAGCTAAAACAGACACAACGCATTCAAGAAGAAATGCATTTAGATATTTGAAAAACAAATATGCTGTAACCACATTATTTACTGAAGTAGCTAATAAAATTGGCGATAGAAATGGTGGTTATACTAGAATAATTAAAACAGGTTTTAGATTAGGTGATAATGCTGAGTTAGCTATGATTGAACTAGTGGATTACAATGAAATATATGGTAATGACACTAAACCTGCTAAGAAAAAGAGATCTAGAAGGTCTTCAACTAAGAAAACAGAAGCTCCTAAAGTAGATGATACTATTGAGGAAACAACTCCAGAAGTTGCTTCTGAAGTTGAAACTACTGAAGCTGAAGAAGTTAAAAAAGATGATGCTGATGCCACTAAAGCAGAAGCAAAATCAAATACTTCGGAGCCAAAGGAAGAAGATAATAACAAAGAAGAAGAGAAATAATCTCGCTTTGTGAGTAACTTATTGAAAAAAGGGTAAAGCTTTGTTGCTTTATCCTTTTTTTTTGTACTGATTTAAGGTTAATTTTGCATAAATAATATAGCTATGAGCGACATTTCAAATAATAATCAAGAGGCCATTTTACTCTTAGCAGATGGTAAAGTTTTTAGAGGTAAAGCTGCAGGTAAAATTGGTACAACAACTGGTGAAATATGTTTTAATACTGGAATGACTGGTTATCAGGAGGTTTTTACTGATCCTTCCTATTATAAACAAATCATAGTCATGACCGGTGTTCATATTGGTAACTATGGTACAAAAGAGGATGAAGTTGAATCTGGTAGCATGAAAATTGCTGGTATGGTTTGTAGAAATTTTAACGAACACTATTCAAGACCTCAAGGAGATTTTTCAATTCAAGACTATTTTGATAAAGAAGATACTGTTGCAATCGCCGATATTGATACAAGAGCTGTAGTAAGATATGTTAGAGATAAGGGAGCTATGAATTGTATTATATCTTCTGAGATTTTAGATGTTGATGAACTAAAAAAGAAATTATCAGAAGTTCCTTCAATGGAGGGAATGGAATTGTCTTCTATCGTTTCTACTAAAACTCCTTATTTACTTGGTGATGATGCATCAAGCTTTAAAGTGGCCGTTTTAGATTTAGGAGTTAAAACTAACATATTGAATTGTATGTTAGAACGTGGTTGTAAATTAAAGGTTTTTCCAGCTAAGACATCTTTTGAAGAGATGATGGATTGGAAGCCTGATGGTTTCTTTATTTCCAATGGTCCTGGAGATCCTGCATCAATGCCTTATGCAGTTGAAACAGTTAAACAAATTCTTGAAAATGACTATCCGTTATTTGGAATATGTTTAGGACATCAAATTTTGTCTATTGCTACTGGTTTGTCTACTTATAAAATGCACAATGGGCATAGAGGGCTTAACCATCCAATTAAAAATTTGGTTACCGGTACTTCAGAAGTTACATCACAAAATCATGGCTTTTGTGTAAGCCAAGAAGGTTTGGATGATAATAGTGAGGTTGAAATGACACATATTAACTTAAATGATGATACGTTAGCTGGAATTAGGTTAACTAACAAGAAAGCTTTCTCTGTGCAGTATCATCCGGAATCATCTCCTGGACCTCATGATTCAAGATATTTATTTGATGATTTTGTGAATATGATGAAAGGAACTGCTGTTTTCCAGACCGGAAGAGTAGATTTACAATTAGCATAATTAATAATTAAAAAGATATGAGTTTAATATTAGATATTGTTGCAAGGCAAATTCTTGATTCAAGAGGTAATCCAACTGTAGAAGTTGATGTAATTACTGAAAATGGAACTATAGGTAGAGCTGCTGTACCATCAGGAGCATCTACAGGGATGTATGAAGCAGTTGAATTACGTGATGGTGATACAAATTATTATATGGGTAAAGGCGTTCAAAATGCAATTGCTAATATAAATGAAAAAATTGCTCCTGAATTATCTGGTTATTTAGTATTTGATCAAAATTTAATTGATCAGGTATTATTAGAAATGGATGGAACAGATAATAAAGCAAATCTAGGTGCAAATGCTATTCTTGGTGTTTCATTGGCTGTTGCAAAAGCCGCAGCACAAGAGTCTGGTCAACCGCTATACAGATATTTAGGAGGTGTAAATGCAAACACTTTACCTGTTCCTATGATGAATATCCTAAATGGAGGTTCCCATGCTGATAATAGTATAGATTTTCAAGAGTTTATGGTAATGCCATTTGGAGCCGAATCATTCTCAGAGGCTTTAAGAATGGGGGTAGAGATTTTTCATCATTTAAAGAAAGTTCTCTCTGATGCAGGACATTCTACTAATGTTGGAGACGAAGGTGGTTTTGCACCAAATCTAGGTTCAAATGAAGAGGCTATTGAAACCGTTTTAAAAGCTATAGAATCTGCAGGTTATAAACCAGGAGAAGATGTTTGGATTGCAATGGATGCTGCTGCCTCTGAGTTTTACAATCGAGATACTGGAATGTACGAATTTCATCAATCAGGAGGTGGTAATAAAACATCTCAAGAAATGGTCGATTATTGGGCTGAGTGGACCGAGAAATATCCAATTATTTCTATTGAAGATGGCTTAGATGAGGATGATTGGGAAGGTTGGAAATCATTAACCGAAAAAATTGGCGATAGAGTTCAATTAGTTGGTGATGATTTATTTGTTACCAATGAAAAACGATTACAAAGAGGTATAAATGCTGATACGGCTAATTCGATTTTGATTAAAGTAAATCAAATTGGTTCCCTAACTGAAACGATAAATACTGTTAATTTAGCAACTAGAAATCAGTATACTTCTGTGATGTCTCATAGATCAGGTGAAACTGAGGATACTACTATTGCAGATTTAGCGGTTGCTTTAAATACGGGGCAGATTAAGACTGGATCCGCCTCAAGATCTGACAGGATGGCAAAATACAATCAGTTATTGAGAATAGAAGAAGAGTTAGGCGATACAGCAAGGTTTGTTGGTAAAGATTTCAAATATATAAAGTCCGCTACTAAAGAATTAGCGCATTAGTTTTAAATGAATTTTAAACCTCTATATGACCGTATACCTATTTGGTTAAAGAATAGGTATACGGTCATTTCTATTTTATTTCTTTTTTGGATTCTGGTAGTTGATCAGTCATCTAATTTAATTTCAACGATTCATTTGAGATATGAACTATATAACAAAAAAGAACTAAAGCCTAGTTTAAAAAAGCAAATTGAATTACTAAATCAAGAAAAAGAAATGCTTAAAAGTGATCCTGAAACACTTGAAAGGTTTGCCAGGGAAAAATATTGGATGAAGAAAAAAAAGGAGGATATTTTTATCCTTAGAAAAGATTCCATCAAATAATGTAACTCATTTTCATTTCTTGTAATACTTATTTTTAATTACTTCTACCAAACTTTCGTGTATAAAGGTGTTTGATGCAACAATGGTTTGACCATATAACCAATTTTCTCTGTTGTTAAAATCAGATATTTGTCCACCAGCCTCTTTTACAATAATAGCTCCGCCGGCAACATCCCATGGCTTTAGATTATATTCATAGAAAGCATCAAATCTTCCACATGCAGTATATACTAGGTCTATTGATGCACTTCCCATGCGTCTTACTCCTCTTGAATTTCTAATAAAGAACTCAGTTAAATCAAGATAATTTGCAATTGAATCATGGTTATTGATTGGAAATCCTGTTGCAATTAAGCAGTTTTCTAACACTTTGTTTTGGGTAACATTAATGGTTTTATTATTACAATAGGCTCCACCGTTTTTCCAAGCATAAAAGCATTCATTCATGTTAGGTTCCATGACTACCCCAATTAATAATTCTGCTTTAGTAGCAAGTGCTATGCTTATTCCAAAACTTGGAAGATTATGTATAAAGTTAGTGGTCCCGTCTAATGGATCAATAATCCAGAAAAGATTCTCATTTTTATTTTCTGTAGTCTCCTCTTCAGTTAAAAAACCAGCTTCTGGTATAATACCAGAAAGGCCTTCAACTAGCATTTTTTCAGAAATAACATCCACATATGATACAAGGTCATTCTTCCCTTTAACTTCTACAGCGTCTTGTTGGAATTTAGTTCTTTCTTCTAATTGGAAAGCAGCTATTTTTTTGACAACTTCAATGGCTTGATCAGTGTAGTTTTTTAAATCCATTAATTTCTGTATTTAAAATTTTCTGTTTTTCTACTGACGAATCTTGAAAGGACCAATATAAGTGCAACAGTTAGCATAATTCTTCCAATTACGTCACCATTTTTTGTATAAAATGTGATATTAGAATTTAGTTTTATTTGGTCTGTTAGTGCGGTTCTTTCCCAATAATTAGTTTTTGAAATAATTTCTCCTCGAGCATCGATGAAGCCGCTTATTCCAGTATTTGCAGAACGCGCAATATATCTTCTATTTTCAATTGCTCTTAATCTAGCGTAATTAAAATGTTGTTGGTAACCTAATTTTGAACCTTCAAATTCATTATTTTCAGTTTCGTAATACCACCAAGAATCGTTGGTTAATATTGTTATGAAATCAGCTCCCTTGTTCACGAAATCAGTAATATATTGACCAAAAACTGATTCGAAACATATAGCTGGAGCAGCTCTTATACTGTCTTTAGAAATAAACACTTCTCTTTCTTTCTGAATATTTAATGAAATCATTGCATCAGCTAAATCAATTGAAAACCAATCAAAAAAGAAAAGATGTTCTTGGTAGGGAATTCTTTCGACTAATGGTACTAACTTTGATTTATGATAAATAGGATATTCTAATGTTTCGTCAATTTTACAAGCAGAATTAAATTCCTCTCTGAAAAAACCATTATTTGATTCTAAAGTGTAGGCTG
>Ga0181568_10003045_pt1 | contig 15178 bp, 15 predicted proteins | sample 101ome_20_FD_133758 | JGI IMG/M metagenome (GOLD analysis project Ga0181568, IMG submission 133758) | Coastal salt marsh microbial communities from the Groves Creek Marsh, Skidaway Island, Georgia - 101404AT metaG (megahit assembly) | ecosystem: Environmental > Aquatic > Marine > Intertidal... | reverse complement strand
CCAAGCTGGTGCAACTTACACGCATGGCACTGGCGCCCTATGGCGTGTGGGCGGCGCTAAAGGGGGAGGCCCCCGACCAGGAAATCGCGGCGTTACCCGAGGACATACAAGTGTTTCACGTGGAACCACTGCCCTCACCCCAATGGGGGGCGGCGCGCTGTATGGTCTGGATGAGAACCCGCTAAGCCGGGTACACTCACTCACTTGGGTCTGGCGTCTTATCGGCCGACCCACACAACCACCATGGCACACATTTTTTGTATTGCAAACCAAAAAGGCGGCGTTGGTAAAACCACCACCACGGTGAATGTCGCTGCGGGCTTGGCTCAACTGGGCCTACGTGTGCTCATGATAGACCTTGATCCCCAAGGCAACGCCACCATGGGCGCGGGCATCGACAAGCGCAGCTTGGATCAATCGGTTTATCACGTGTTGCTGGAGACCGCCGGTTTGGAGCATGTGCGCGTCAAAAGCCCCGCGGCCTCTTTTGATGTGTTGCCAGCCAATCGAGAGCTGGCCGGGGCCGAGGTGGAGCTGGTGGACCTTGACCGGCGCGAAACCCGCTTGCGCGAAGCCCTTGCGCCGGTAGACGACGAATACGACTTTGTACTCATCGACTGCCCGCCCTCTCTGAGCATGCTGACCCTTAACGGCTTGTGCTCCGCGCATGGCGTGGTGGTGCCCATGCAGTGTGAATACTTTGCACTGGAAGGCTTGTCCGATTTGGTCAACACCGTTAAGCAGGTGCATCGCAATTTAAATCCCCGCCTGGAATTGATCGGTTTGTTGCGGGTCATGTTCGACCCGCGCATCAGCCTGCAACAACAGGTGAGCGAACAGCTGAAACGCCACTTTGGCTCCAAGGTGTTCGACACCATCATTCCGCGTAACGTGCGTTTGGCCGAGGCCCCCAGCTATGGCCAGCCGGGGGTGGTGTTTGATCCGTCTTCCAAGGGCGCCAAGGCCTTTGTTGAATTTTCATCCGAACTGGTGGCGCGCATGGCCACCACCACCGCATAAGGCATACTTTGGTAAGCAAAAAGAGCAAGGGCTTGGGCCGCGGCCTAGAGGCCTTATTGGGCCCACAAGGCTCACACGACGCCCCTTCCGACGCCATGCAATGGCTGCCGTTGCACCGGCTGCAAGCGGGCGTGTATCAGCCACGAACCGTGATGGACGAAGGCGCGCTGTATGAGCTGGCGGAAAGCATTCGCCAGCAGGGCGTGATGCAACCGCTGCTGGTGCGTGCCCTTAACCCGGCCCAGGGTACAGTCACCCACGAAATCATTGCTGGCGAGCGGCGCTTTCGCGCCGCCGCCTTGGCCGGCCTGGACGAGGTGCCGGTGCTGATCCGAGAGGTCGACAATCAGGGCGCGGCGGCCATGGCCTTGATCGAAAACATGCAGCGCGAAGACCTTAATGCGCTGGAAGAGGCCACCGGCCTACAAAGGCTGATCCAAGAGTTTGGACTCACGCACGACCAAGCCGCCCAAGCGGTGGGGCGCTCGCGCAGCGCCGCCACAAACCTGCTGCGCTTGTTGCACCTGGCCGAACCCGTGCAAAGTTTGTTAACGGCCGGCGACATCAGCATGGGCCACGCCCGCGCCCTGCTTGCCTTAGACAAGGCCACGCAAATCACCGCCGCGCATCAAATGGCGGTTAAGCGCATGTCGGTGCGAGAGGCCGAGGCCTTGGTAAAAAAACTCGCCGCCGAGTTCACTTTAAAGCCCAGTCGCCCGACCAAAGAAAAAAACCGCGACATACGGCGCGTAGAAGACGAGCTGTCCGATTGGCTGGGTGCCGCGGTGGAGGTGCGTTTGGGCCCGGTATCCAAGCGCGCGGGGCGGCGGCTGCAAACCGGCGAAATGCGACTGAAGTTTGGCTCGCTGGATGAGCTTAACGGCATCATCGACCGACTTCGCGCCGGCAAGCCTGCCGACGACTGATTAAAAAATCTTCCCGGGGTTGAGAATGCCCAGGGGATCCAGCGCCTGCTTAATGGCGCGCATTGCATGCACCGCTTCGTCACCGGCTTCGCGCAGTAAAAAGCCACGCTTGTGCAAGCCAATGCCGTGTTCGCCGGTGCAGGTTCCGCCCAACGACAACGCGCGCGCCACCACCGAGGCGTTGAGGCGTTCCACCACCTCGAGCTCGGCGGCATCGTTGGGGTCGATGAGGTAGCCCATGTGAAAGTTGCCGTCGCCCACGTGGCCCACCAAAAAGTACTGCACCCCGGCGGCCTCGGCCTCGGCCACCGTGTGCGTGACGCATTCCGCCAATTGACTGATGGGCACACAGGTGTCGGTAGAAATCGCCCGACAGCCCGGCCGCGCTTGCAGCCCCGCAAAATAGGCGTTGTGCCGCGCTGTCCAAAGCTTGTTGCGCTCTTCAGGCGTATCGGCCCAAGAAAAATCCGACCCACCCCACTCGGTTGCCAGTTCTTTAACGGTTTCAATTTGTTCGGCCACGCCGCTGGGCGAGCCGTGAAACTCCATGAGCAACATGGGGTTCTCGGGCAGCGTGAGTTTGGCGTAGCGGTTCACCATGCGCACGGTTTTGTCGTCGAGCAACTCGCAGCGCGCAATCGGCACCCCCAGCTGAATGATTTGAATGGTGGTGCGTACCGCCGCTTCCACCGATGGAAACGAACACACCGCCGCCATGACCGCCTCGGGCAATGGATACAGCTTGACGGTGATCTCTGTGATCACGCCCAGCGTGCCCTCGCTGCCCACCAGCAAGCGGGTAAGGTCGTAGCCGGCGCTGGACTTGCGCGCGGCGGTGCCGGTGCGCATCACCTGCCCAGAGGCCGTTACAACCTCCAACGCCAACACGTTGTCGCGCATGGTGCCGTAGCGCACGGCGTTGGTGCCGCTGGCGCGGGTGGCCGTCATGCCGCCCAGGCTGGCGTCGGCCCCGGGGTCAATGGGGAAAAACAAACCTTCGTTGCGCAACGCCTCGTTCAGCGCTTTGCGGGTGACCCCGGGCTGCACGCGTGCAATAAGGTTTTCGGGCTCGATCGACAACACCTTGTCCATGCGGCTTACGTCTAGGCTGATGCCGCCTTGGGTGGCCAACAAATGGCCCTCCAGTGAACTGCCCACCCCAAACGGAATCACCGGCACACGATGCGCCTGGCACAACGCCACGGCGTCGGCTACATCGGTTGTGTTGTGCGCAAACACCACCGCCGCCGGCGGCGGCACGTGAACAAACACCGACTCGTCGCGGCCGTGTTGCTCGCGCACCGCCATGGCGGTGGAGCATTGATCACCAAACCGGGCTTGCAGCGCCTCAATAAATTCAGGCGGCACGGGGCGCTGCGCCACCACGGGCAGTTCAGCGGGAGTAAGCGGGGCGTTCATGGCGGCAGGTTGTCCTAACAACACAAGATATCAAGCAATTATGCGGCAGCCATGGGGCTTTGCCCAGCCCGCGCATAATGTGCGTATGGGCAACCGACTTACCGAAATCGCCACCCGTACCGGAGACGACGGCAACACCGGCCTGGGGGACAACCAGCGGGTTTCCAAAAACAGCTTGCGGGTGCACGCCATGGGCGACGTCGACGAACTGAATGCCCAACTGGGCGTGCTGCTGGTGCATGCCTTGCCCGCAGACGTGGCCCAGACCCTGCATCAAGTGCAGCATGAGTTGTTTAACTTGGGTGGCGAGCTGTCGATTCCTGGCTTTGAATTGCTTAAAGAACACGCGGTGCGGGCGCTTGACGACGCGTTGGCCAAGCACAATGCCAACCTGCCGCGTCTTAAAGAATTTATTCTGCCCGGCGGCACAGCGGCCGCGGCACAAGCGCATGTGGTGCGCACGGTGGCGCGCCGCGCCGAGCGCTCGGTGGTGGCGTTGGGCTCGGCAGAGGCGCTGCGCCCTGCCCCGCGCCAATACCTTAACCGCCTGTCAGACCTCATGTTTGTGTTGGCCCGGGTGCTGAACCGCGCCGAGGGCGGCGACGACGTGTACTGGCAAAGCCAGCGTCTGAATACCCAGCCCTAGCTTACTGAAGTAAGCGGTTACACAACGTTAGCGGCCCGCATAGCAGCGATGCGCTCGGTCGATAGCCCCAACGACTGCAGCACCCGGTCGGTGTCGGCGCCGAGCGCCGGAATGCCGTTCATGCGGTAATCAAAACCACTGTGGCGCCCGGGCGGCAAGGGTGCCCGAATCGGCCCAACCGGCGACGGCACCTCGTGCCAGTGCTGGCGTGCGGCCAGCTGCGGGTGCTGCCAAAGCCCTTGCATGTCGTTGACCCGGGCGTTGGCGATTTGTGCGTTATCCAATCGCTGTTGCACCTCGGCCGTGCTGCACGCGGCAAAGGCTTGCACAATCATGGCCTCAAGGGCCCCACGGTTGGCGCTGCGCGCGCTGTTGTTGGCAAAGCGGTCGTCGTCTGCCAGCTCGGGCTGCAGCAACACCGATTGGCAAAAACGCTGCCATTCGCGCTCGTTTTGCAGGCCCAGCATCACGGTGCCACCATCGCCAACCGCAAACGGCCCATAAGGGTAAATGGTGGCGTGCGCGGCCCCCGCCCGTGGTGGTGGCGCCGCGCCTTCGTAGGCGTAGTACATGGGGTAGCCCATCCATTCGCCCAGCGCTTCCAGCATGGACACGTCGATGTGCTCCCCAACGCCGGTGCGCTCGCGCAGCAGCAGCGCCGACAAGATGTTGCTGTAAGCGTACATGCCGGCGGCGATATCGGCAATCGAGTTGCCGGACTTCACGGGTTCGTCGGGCGTACCTGTGACCGACAAATAGCCCGCCTCGCTTTGAATGAGCAAGTCGTAGGCTTTTTTGTCGCGGTAAGGACCGTGGTTGCCGTAGCCGGAAATATCGCACACCACCAAGCGAGGCAACGAGGGGTGCAGCGCCTCAAAAGACAAGCCCATGCGTGCCGCTGCACCAGGCGCGAGGTTTTGCACCAACACATCGGCTTGCGCCAGCAGCTGGCGCAGCACCGCTTGGGCGTCTGGATGCTTAAGGTCGAGCGTGACACTTTCTTTGCCACGATTGATCCACACAAAATGCGACGCCAAGCCTTTGACGCGGGTGTCGTAGCCACGGGCGAAATCCCCCACCCCCGGGCGCTCAATCTTGATCACGCGCGCGCCCATGTCGGCCAGTTGCCGGGTGCAAAAAGGCGCGGCCACCGCGTGCTCCAACGACACCACGGTGATCCCGTCCAGCGGACGCGGCTTTAAGCCCATTGGGCTTGCGCCTCCATGGTGAGCCAGCCTTGGTGGTCGTGCGCCCACAGCCGCGCGGATTGGTCTGGGCCGGGTTGGCCACACACCGCAAAGCGATGGATGTCAAAAGTCGGCCGCAAGGCCTTAAACGCAAAGTGCGTGAGCGTGGTCGAGGGGTGTTGCTGGCGCCATAAATCCACCAACAACGTGGCAATTAACGGCCCGTGCACCACCAAGCCCGGGTAGCCTTCGGTTTGCGTTACGTAGGGGCGGTCGTAGTGAATGCGGTGCCCGTTAAAGGTAAGCGCCGAAAATCGAAACAGCATCACCTCGTCGGCCAGCCATTGGCGATGCCAAGGCGCCTCGGTGGCGGCCGCTTGCGGCGGTGGCGGTGACTCGTTGGGGTCGGCCGCAGCGCGGTAGACAATGTCGTGTTCTTCTGTAATGGCCAAACCTTGTTCGTTGTGCACCTCGTGGCGCACCAACACAAACACCAACGCCCCGGTACGGCCCTGCTTGTGCTGCACCCGCTCAATGCGAGACTCGCGCCGCACCGACTGGCCCACTTGCAGGGGGTTGTTGGCTTGCCATGTCAGGCGGCCCCCGGCCCACATGCGCCGCGGCAGCGGCACCGGCGGCAAAAACCCGCCACGCTTGGCGTGACCGTCTGGGCCGATTTCGCTTTGCCGATGTTGCGGCAAAAAGTACAGCCAGTGCGCCAACGGCGGCACCACGGTACCGTGGGTCGGGGCGGGGTCGGTGCGGTCCAGCGTGGCGCTTAAACCGGCCAGCGGGGCCGCCGTTACCAAGTCGATGGTGGACTCGGCTTTGCCTTGCCACCCTTGCAGCGTGGCGATCTCGTTGGAATCAAGCGTCATACGGCGGCGTGCTGGTGCAACGGTTACTGGGTTACGATTTCTGGACCCATCAAAGCATACGGCAGCCACGTTGATAGCTCAGGCACATACGTGACGAGAATCAAAAACAGCATCAGTACGCCCACAAACGGCAACGCCGCGCGCACCACTCGGTCCAGGCTCATGCCCGTGATACCCGAGGTAACAAACAGATTCAATCCTATTGGTGGCGTGATCATGCCAATTTCCATGTTCACCACCATGATGATGCCCAAATGAATCGGGTCCACCCCGAGCTCCATGCCAATTGGAAACACCACCGGCGCCACAATCAGCAACAGCCCCGACGGCTCCATGAACTGCCCGCCAATGAGCAGCAGCACGTTTACCGCAATCAAAAACGTAAACCAATTAAAGCCCGCGTCCAGCATCCATTCGGTAATGGTTTGTGGAATCCGCTCGGTGGTTAAGGTGTGTGCAAACAACAGCGCGTTGGCAATGATGAACATCAACATCACTGTGGTTTTGGCCGCGTCCAACACCACGCCGCGGCTGTCCTCGCCCATGATCACCGGGCGCGCCTGGCGCAGCATCATCCATAAGTTGCGCCCCAATACCCTAAAACCACCCGCGCAGGCGCGCGCCAGCTGCAAGGGCGCCACGCCAGGGCCGCGCCAAATCATGTAGGCCAACGCCACCAGCGCGCCCAGCACCATGCCCCAGCCATGCGGCGTTTGTCCGCCCTGTACCGCAGGCCCCACCGCAAAAAACGCCAAGATTGAAAACACCGCGTAAAAGCTAAAGCCGTACACCACCCCTTTAAAGCCAACCCGGGTCAGCGCGTCGTCGCTGGCGTTGGCCCAAGGGATGCCCTTAAGAGGTCCAATGTCGCGGTAAATAAACAGCGCCACGATGGCCGAATACACCGCCGCAGCGGCGGCCGCCTCGGTGGGGGTGAACACCCCGCCGTAGATACCACCCATGATGATGACAATTAAAAACAGCCCCCAAAACGCCTCTTTGGCTGCGGTAAGCACCTCGCCTATGCCGCGCCAAGGCTCGGCGGGCAGCTTTTTGATACGTGCCACCACATAAATGGCCAGCATCAGCATCGCCCCGGCAAGCAAGCCGGGCACCACCCCCGCCAAAAACATCCGGCCCACCGACACATCCACCGAGGCGGCGTACACCACCATCACAATCGATGGCGGAATCAATATCCCTAACGTACCGGCGTTGGCCACAATACCCGAGGCAAACTCTTTGCTGTAGCCAACCTGTCGCATGCCGGCAATGGCAATCGTGCCAATGGCCACCACCGTGGCCGGTGACGAGCCAGACAACGCGGCAAACATCATGCACGCCAGCACCGAGGCCATGGCCAAACCGCCCCGAAACGACCCCACCACCGCAATGGCAAAGCGAATCAGGCGCTGCGCCACACCGCCGGTGGACATAAACGCCGAGGCCAGAATAAAAAACGGAATGGCCAGCAGCGTGTAGTGCGTGCCGACACCAAAAAGCGAAATCGCCACCGAAGACAGCGAGTCGGTGGTAAACAACGCCACGTACAGCACCGACGACAAGCCCAGCGCCAACCCCACCGGCACGCCCAAAAACAACAGCGCCAGCAGCAAGCCAAACAAAAACAAAGGTGCCACGGTAGCTCCTAGGGTGAATCAGTTGTCTTTTAAAACGCCTTGGTTTTGCTGCACCAGCTCTTCGGCTTCGTGCCCGGCGATCACCATGGCGCGCTCGCCTCGGTAAATGGCCACCATGGCCTGCAAGCTGCGAAAGGCAAGCAACGCCAGGCTAATGGGCAGCGCCAACAGCACCAGCCAGCGCGGCACGCGGTCTTTCCAGCCCAGCGACTCATGCAGCCACGTTGGCCAGCGCAGCTCCTCGGCGCCAATGTTGATCTTGTACATCTTGGACCAATAATCAATCGCACCCGAGCGCGTGTCCACGCCAAGCCAGCTCAGCCAAGTGGCGTCGAGCAACAACAAGGCATACACCGCGCCCGAGGCCGCGCCGCCCATGGCAACCCAGCGCCCCAACCCGGCTGGAAAGCGCTTCAGCGCCACATCCACGCCCAAGTGCACGCCGCGTTTTAGGCCATAGGCCATGCCGAACAGAATCATCCAGCTGAAGCAGGCCATAACAAACTCAAGTGCCGCCGCCCAACCGGTGTTAAACATGTAGCGCGCCACCACCTGCCCAAAAGACACCACGGTGATCAGGCTGAGCAACGACACCAGCAGGTTTTCTTCGAGCCGGTTCACGGTGTCTGGGGCGTGGCGCTCCCAAACAAAAAGCGCCACGATCAACAGCAACAGCAACGCATGGGGCCAAAGCGTCATGGGATGATCCTTGCAAGCAGTTTTGAGCGGCAAGCCCAAAACCGGACCGGGTTTAAAAAAAGCCCGATGGCGATCAGGTCGTCAACGGGCTTGCTGGAAGAGGCGCTCAAGGGGCGTTGGCGGCCCCAAGGGTGCATCGAGATTTAGCTGTTGGCTGCGGCCTTAACGATGTCGGGGCCGATTTCTTTTTCAAACTGCTTCCACACCGGCATCATGGCGTCGACCCAGGCCTTGCGTTGCGCTGCATTGAGGGTGCGGATCTCGCCGCCTGCCTTCAAAATGTTGGCGCGGTTGGTGGCTTCGGCTGCCTTGACGTTGTTGTTGGCCTCGAGGGTGACTTCGTCGGCGATGCGCATCAGCTTGGCGCGTACGTCGGGCTTGAGGCTGTCCAAGAACTCTTTGGAAGTCATGAACAAATACGCCAACATTTGGTGGTTGGTTTCGGTGGTGCCGTCTTGTACCTCAAAGAACTTCTTGGTGTAGATGTTCGACCAGGTGTTTTCTTGACCATCAACCACCTTGGTTTGCAGCGCACCATATACCTCGGCAAAGGCCATGGGTTGGGGTGACGCGCCCATGGCGGCGATCATGGCCTTGGCCACGTCGGAGGTTTGCACACGGAACTTCAGGCCTTTGGCATCGGCTGGGGTAAGCAGTGGCTTGTTGGCCGAGAAGTACTTCATGCCTGACATCCAATAACCCAACCCGACGAATCCCACGTCTTCCATGGAGTTGAGCAGGCTTTTGCCGGTTGTGCTCTGGGTAAAGCGCATGCCAGCGTCCATGTCTTTAAAGATGAACGGCAAGTCGAACACGCCGAGCTTTTTGGTGTACGAACCAAACTTAGAGAGCGACGGTGCCAAAAATTGCACGTCGCCCAGCAACAATGCCTCGAGTTCTTTGGAGTCGCCAAACAGCGTGCTGTTGGGGTACACCTCTACGCACATCACACCATTGAGTTCTTTGTTGACTCGAGCGGCAAAGGCGTTGGTGGCTTTGACCTTGGGGTGTGTGGTGCCACCGGTGACGTGTGAGAACTTAACCACGCGCTCGCCAGCGTCGCAGTCGTTGGCCAAGGCGGCGGGGGTAACAGCCATTGCCAGCGCGGTGGCGGCAAGCGCATGAGCAAGTTTTTTCATCAGTGGGCTCCTCGTTTGATCTGAATGACAGCCACACCCGCCGCCCTGACGGCGGCCCGGCTCGGTGTGATTTTCGACCGCGTATGTTAACCGCTGGGCGACAAGGTGCCTAGATTACCCTTTGACCGCGGTGGGTGAGCCGGTTCGGCCCCGGTTGACCAAGCCAATGCCCAGCACCACCCCGCCCAGGGCCAGCAGCAGCTGCAGCGAGGGCCGCTCGCCCAGCAGGGTCACGGCAAACAGCAGGCCAAAGATGGGCGTGAGAAAGGCAAACGCCGCCACCCGGGTGGCCGGGTAATGGCGCAGCAGCCACATCCAGGTTAGGTAGGTAACAAAAGCGCCCAACAAGGCTTGCGCCGCCACCGACCCCCAGGCTTGGGCGCTGTACATGAAGCCCCAGGGCTCGCCCCACCATAGGCTAACCAATGGGGCGGCCAGCGTGGTCACACCAATTTGGTAAAAAAGGGTTTTCTCTGGGGTAAGGTTGGCCATGGTGGGGCCGCGCAGCACCAAGGTGGTCAGGCCCCAGGCCAAGCCGGCGCCCAAGGCCATCAGGTCGCCCAGCAGTTGCCCTTCTTTTTCTTGCAGCAGGCCCTCGGCAAAAGCCAGTGCCACGCCACCAAAGGCCACCACCAGCCCCACCCATTGCAGCGGCCGCAGCCGCTCGGTGGGCACACGCAGTGGCACCAGCAGCGCCACCCAAAATGGCGAGGTGTACACAAACACCGTCATGCGCGAGGCTGTGGTGTAGGTAAGGCCAGCGTAAATCAACAAAAACTCGGTGGCAAACAAGGCCCCGGCCAAGAGCCCGGCCCCCAGCGACCCGTCGGCGCCCCACAACGCAATCCCGCGCCAGCGGCACCACAGCATCAGGGCGGCGGTGGCGGCGGCAAAACGTAGGCTGCTCTGCCATAAAGGGGGGATTTCGGCCAAGGTGGCCTTAATCAGAATTTGTTGCAGGCCCCAAAACGCGCAGCAGCCCAGCAGCAAAAGCATGGCGCGTTGGTCCAGGCGGTCGTGCCGCACGATGTTCATAGGTTGCTATTGTGCGCCGCTTGTTGCAGTTGGTCGCGCAGCCATACGTGGCTGGCCAGGTGTTGGGTGTCGCGGTGCCACAGCGCGTCAATTTCAACGGTGTGCAAATCCAGCGGGATCTCGCGCACCGCCAGTTGCTCGGCCATGCCCGTCATGGGGACAAAGCCCAGCGGCAACACCGCCAACAAATCGGTGCTGGTTACCACCCGCCCGGCGGTGTAAAACTGGTTGACGGTCATGGCCACGTGCCGGGACAGCCCGAGTTTGGCCAGGGCCTCGTCCACAAAGCCCACCGGTCGGCCGGTGAAGCTCACCAGCAAATGCCGCGCTTGGCAGTACGCCGCCAGCGTCAGCGCTCCAGGTTGCGCCAGCGGGTGGTCGGGGCGCATGACCGCCACGTATCGGTCTTCGTGCAAACGCTCGCGGTAAAAGGCGGCCTCATCGGCGCCTTGCTCCAGGGCGGCCACCACCCGTGGGAAATATCCCACCGCCACGTCTAGGGCGCCGCGGGTTAAAGCCTCGCGCGGATCGCGGGTGGTAAGGGGCAGCACCCGCAGCGAGGCTTTGGGGGCTCGGGTTGCCATTTGTTCGGCCAAAAAGGGCATCAGTCGCGCCGCCGTGGCATCGGCCATGCCCAATACAAACACCTGTTGCGAGGTCTGGGGCGCAAACGCCCCCTCGTCCAGCGCGGCGTCAAGTTGCGCCAAGCAGCCGCGCACCACCGGCCAGAGTCGCAGGGCTTTGGGTGTGGGCAGCACGCCTTGACCGTGGCGGCGAATGACGTCGTCTTGCAAGGCGTCGCGCAGGCGGCGCACGGCGTTGCTTACAGCGGGCTGCGTCATGGCCAGTTGTTCGGCGGCGCGGGTAAGGTTGCGGTGTTGCAGCACCGCGTCGAACACGCGCAATAGGTTGAGGTCGAGCTGGCGTAACGCCCGGCTCCAGCCACGGCGGGTCGTATTATTCACAATATGAATGATAAACATTAAATAAATAAATTTCCCAAACATCAGGGAAAACCCTAAACTTCTCCCGATTGATAACCCAAGGAGGAAAGTTATGCAACCCAATGTTCTGAATTCGGCCGTGCTTGGTGGCTGGCTGACGCGCCAAGTGCATGCGCTGCAACAGGTGTGGGCAACGGTTAAGCAGCGCGAGCAAGACCGCCGTTTTTGGGCGTTGGCGCAGCAAGACGCCCGCCTCATGGTGGATTTGCGCGCGGCCTACGACCGCGGCCAAGCCAGCGAGCTCAGCGAAGACGCGCTGCTGCCCCTGGCCGCTCAAAGCCCGGTGGTGGTGAGCCCAGCGCCGCGTGAAGCGAATGACACGCCCGCCATGGCGTGGCTGCGCACGGCGCGGGGTGTGGTGCACTACGTGTAAGCGCCTGCCTGAGGACAACAAAAAGGCCGCGCAAGCGGCCTTTTTGCTTGGCGCTTGGCGCCGCACCCGCGCACATTACGCCGCCAAGCGTTGCGCCAAGGTGTCTTTGGTTTGCACCAGTTCGGCGGGCAACCGCTGGGCGAGCTTGTCGAACAACTCTTGGTGCAGCGCCAACTCGGCGCGCCATTGAGCGGCGTCAAACGAGGTGACCTTGGCAAACTGCTCGGCGCTGAAGTCCAGGCCTTGCCAGTGCAAGTCGGCGTAGCTTGGCGTTACGCCCAAGGCGTGCTCTTGGCCATTGGCGCGCCCTTCAATGCGCTCAATCATCCACTTGAGCACGCGCATGTTTTCGCCAAATCCCGGCCACACAAACTTGCCGTCATCGCCCTTGCGGAACCAGTTGGTGGTAAAGATGCGCGGCAACGTGGCCCCGGTTTGTTGCAGCCGCTTGCCCAGGTCAAGCCAGTGACCAAAATAGTCGCTCATGTTGTAGCCGGCAAAGGGCAGCATGGCAAACGGGTCGCGACGCACCACGCCTTGTGCGCCAAAGGCGGCGGCGGTGGTTTCTGAGCCCATGGTGGCGGCCATGTACACGCCTTCAATCCAGTTGCGCGCCTCGGTGACCAAGGGCACCGTGGTGCTGCGCCGTCCGCCAAAAATAAAGGCGTCAATGGCCACGCCAGCGGGGTCGTCCCACGCGCTGTCGAGCGCGGGGTTGTTGCTGGCCGCTACGGTAAAGCGCGCGTTGGGGTGGGCGGCTTTGGTGCCTTTTTCGGCGGCTATGGCTGGCGTCCAGTCGTTGCCTTGCCAATCGATGGCGTGGGCTGGCGCTTCACCCATGCCTTCCCACCATACATCGCCGTCGTCGGTTAGGGCCACATTGGTAAAAATCACGTCGCGCTCCAAGCTGCGCATGCAGTTGGGGTTGGTGATGGTGTTGGTGCCCGGCGCCACGCCAAAGTAGCCCGCCTCGGGGTTGATGGCGCGCAGCCGCCCATTGGCGTCGGGTTTGATCCACGCGATGTCATCGCCAATGGTGGTGACTTGCCAGCCCTCAAAGCCTTGTGGCGGAATCAGCATGGCAAAGTTGGTTTTGCCGCAGGCGCTGGGAAACGCCGCAGCCACATGGTATTTTTTGCCTTCGGGGTTGGTTACACCCAAGATCAGCATGTGTTCAGCCAACCAGCCCTGGTCGCGCCCCATGGTGGAGGCAATGCGCAACGCAAAACACTTTTTGCCCAGCAGCGCGTTGCCCCCATAGCCCGAGCCGTAGCTCCAAATCTCGCGGGTCTCTGGGTAGTGCACGATGTACTTGGTGGTTGGGTTGCAAGGCCACGGCACATCGGCCTGGCCAGCTTGCAGTGGCGCGCCCACGGTGTGCACGCAGGGTACAAAGTCGCCGTCGGTGCCAAGCACGTCGTACACCGCCGCGCCCATGCGCGTCATGAGCTTCATGTTCACCGCCACATACGGGCTGTCGGAGAGCTCCACCCCTACGTGCGCAATTGGGCTGCCCAGTGGCCCCATAGAAAACGGCACCACGTACATGGTGCGGCCTGTCATGCAACCGTCAAACAACGGCTGTAACGTGGCGCGCATGGTGGCCGGGTCTTCCCAGTTGTTGGTCGGGCCGGCGTCTTCTTGTTTTTGGCTACAAATAAACGTGCGGTCTTCCACCCGTGCCACGTCCGAAGGATCGGACCAAGCCAAATACGAGTTGGGCCGCTTGGTGGCGTTGAGCTTGCGCAGGGTTCCAGCGGCTACCATTTGGTCGCAAAGGGCCTGGTACTCGGCGTCGCTGCCGTCGCACCAGTGGATGCGATCGGGCTTGCACAGGGCGGCCATGTCGGACACCCAAGCCAACAGACCTGGGTGTTTAACTGCGGCGGGCGCGCCCAATGCTTGCGCAGGGAGGGGTTGGTTCATACAAGCTCCAGCAAAATAAAAAAAGCGTCATGTCGAAAAATGGCCTAACCATCTTTCGGCATGCGCCCACTGGGCAGTTGTACGAGAAGCGGCGACGCCCGAGCCCCGCCTAGATGGCAGGGCCAAAGGAGGCCGTTAGGCCATGGTGACCGCGATAAAAGCCAACAAAAACATAAGCAAACCGCCGGCAAGGGGCAGCACCCAGGGGATTTGGTGCACCACTTGCTCCGCTGGATCGTCGGATGTGCTTTGAGACTGGTTTGGGTCAGACATAAATGGATCTCCGTGGCGTGGGCCGTGGCCCGCCGGCCGCCGTGGCATCAAAAAACAAACGAACCGGCATTTTAAGGCAGTCGGCTGCTAAAGCAAGGCGTAGGTGGTGCTGGCGCGGTAGACCGATTTGCCGTCGTTGGCGCCGCTGATGTCAATGTCGCCAAAGGCCAAACTTTTGCCGGCGCGCAGCACCGTGGCCTGCACCAAGGCGTCTTGTGCAGACAAAGGGCGCATGAACTGCCCGCCGAGCTGCACCGTGGTCATGGGGCGAAAGGCCCCAAGGTGCTGCATGAGGGCCAAAACCATGGCGGTGTCGGCCGCCGCCATCATGGCTTGGCCGCACAACACATCGCCCACCCGGGTCAGCTCGGGCGTAACCGGCAACCGCAGCCGCACGCTGCTGCCCTGGGCCTGCTCCACCTTAAGCTGCAACGCCTGTACCCAAGGCGCAAAGTACTCAGTCAAAGCGGCTTGCAAGACCTCAACGGTCATGGGTGAATCGCTCATAGTTGCTCCCACGGCAGCCCTTCGTGCCGCCAACCGTTGCGGGTGGAGCGATGAAAATCATCGTCCAAGTCGCCTTCAAAGCCAAACAACACGTTCACCACCTCGGTGTACCCGGCCGACTCCAGCGCCTGGCCGGCATCAACCGTGCGCTTGCCGCTGCGGCAAATCAACACCAGCGGCTGGCTGAGCGCCGGTGCCTCACGCTGCACGGCGGCCACAAAGGCCTCGGGGTTGGGGGTGAGGTCGGGGTACTCATACCATGGAATATTGATCACCCCAGGCGGACGGCCAACGTACAGCGATTCAATCTCCATGCGCACGTCGATGAAAGCGGCGTCTGGATGCTGCTGCAGGTAGGCCCACGTTTGTTGCGGGGTGAGGTGTTTCATGGGGCGTTATTGTGAGCCAAGTTGCACCGGCTTGTCGTTAAAATCAAACGCGGTGCGCAGCCGTTGTGTGCCTCAACCCGTGGCCGCTGAGGCTTGTTGTTTTGAATTCTCCTAACT
>Ga0181568_10003044_pt1 | contig 15182 bp, 17 predicted proteins | sample 101ome_20_FD_133758 | JGI IMG/M metagenome (GOLD analysis project Ga0181568, IMG submission 133758) | Coastal salt marsh microbial communities from the Groves Creek Marsh, Skidaway Island, Georgia - 101404AT metaG (megahit assembly) | ecosystem: Environmental > Aquatic > Marine > Intertidal... | reverse complement strand
TCGGTGACATTAGATCCTATCGCCGCAATTTCACCTGCGTATTCGTGGCCCGTAATCATGGGTACTGGTATGGTTTTTTGTGCCCACTCATCCCAGTTATAAATGTGTATATCTGTACCACAAATGGCTGTTTTATGGATCTTCACCAATACATCATTGTTACCAACCTCTGGCTCCGGCATGTCTTCCAACCAGATACCTTCTTTTGCATGTCTTTTGACCAAAGCTTTCATTTAGACTCCAAAATCTAATATAAAAAAAACAGTATTATATAATGTTTTAATGCATAGTTCCTTAGAGATTATTGCGCTCATAGGCGCATTTATATTGATCGTTATTTATTATAAAGATGCTATTAAATCTTTTCTGATAAACCCAAAACTATCTTTTATTTATGCGTTAATAATTATTTTGATGGGCTATCTATTCTATCTTTTCTTTAAATCCAAAGGATTCTAAAAAATTTTGAATTTTTTTTTTAAAAGGAGTAAAGTTTATTTGATAGATCTAATAAATCTATTGAAAGGAGATGTAACTCGAGACACGTTTTAATAATGAATTTTCTCAAGGAGAACAAATGAATTATCAAGAACTTAAGAGTCGACATCAAGAACTTGAATCTATTGTAGATCAAGCCTATAAAAATTATGTTTCTGATGAAATCATCAAGCGTTATAAGAAAGAAAAACTTAAAATCAAAGAATTAATCGATCGGTTTGAACACTCGTGACCATGACCAAAAAAAAATAACCGGCCAAGGCCGGTTTTTTTTATTCTATAATTAATTATGAATCCAATTATTCAATCTCATATTAAAGAGCACCAAGACGTCTTAGATACTATAAAAACCTTTAATGACACAATTGAAAAGGTCTCTAGTGTTCTTATTAATAGTTTAAAAAATGACGGCACCATCTATTGGTGCGGAAACGGCGGAAGCGCATCGGATAGTCAACACCTTGCAGGTGAACTGGTGGGGCGATTTATGGGGGACCGAAAACCATTAAGATCCATTGCGCTTAATGCTGACTCAGCAGTCATGACTTGTATTGTGAACGACTATGGCTATGAACATATTTTTTCAAGACAGGTCGAAGGATTGGGTCGAGAGGGCGATGTCTTAATAGGGATTACTACCTCGGGCAATAGCCAGAATGTTATCAATGCTTTAAATGTAGCAAAAACAAAAAAAATGAAGACCATCGGACTTTTAGGAAAGGGTGGCGGTAAAGCGAAAGACTCTGTGGATCATGCGATTGTCATTCCATCCAACACGACTGCGCGAGTGCAAGAAATGCACATTATGATTGGCCATATCCTTTGCGATTTAATTGAAGAGGGCCTCGACCTTAAATCATGACCATTATAGTCACAGGCGCTGCGGGGTTTATCGGCTCTAATTTTGTTCTTAATTGGTTTGAAGACCAAGATGAAAAAATTGTTGCTTTAGATAAGCTAACCTATGCAGGCAATTTAGAAAATCTTAAATCCCTTGAGACTAACCAAAATTATGAGTTTGTTCATGGTGATATTGGTGATTCAAAGTTAATCTCAGATCTTTTACAAATACATGAACCAAGAGCAATTGTTAATTTTGCCGCAGAAAGCCATGTAGACCGATCCATTCATGGACCTGATGAGTTTATGCTAACTAATATTATAGGTACCTACCGCATGCTAAATGCAGTTCGTCTATTTTATGATGATTTAAGTGACACTGATCAAAAGAAATTTCGTTTTTTGCATATCTCAACTGATGAGGTGTATGGCACACTAAGTGAAATGGATCCTGCTTTTAAAGAGATTAATAAGTATGAACCCAACAGCCCATACAGTGCCTCGAAGGCATCCGCAGATCATTTGGTGCGTGCTTGGCATCATACCTATGGGCTTCCTGTGCTTACTACTAATTGCTCGAATAACTATGGACCTTATCACTTTCCAGAAAAACTCATCCCACTCTGTATCCTCAGGGCCATTCAAGGTGAAGACCTGCCAATCTATGGCGACGGTCTGCAGGTCAGGGACTGGCTTTATGTTGTCGATCATTGCAAGGGGATTGAGACAGTATTAAAAAAAGGCGTTATTGGTGAGACCTACAACATCGGTGGTTGCAATGAGAAGGCTAATTTAGAAGTCGTGCACACGTTATGTGATTTGTTAGACGAGATGCAGCCCCGCGAGGATGGCAAGTCCTATCGGGAACAAATCACCTTCGTCAAAGATCGTCCTGGACATGATCGCCGTTATGCGATTGATGCAACCAAAATCTCAAATGAGCTTGGCTGGAAACCCGAAGAGACCTTCGAGACCGGCATCCGCAAGACTGTGCAGTGGTACCTAGATAACCAGGACTGGGTCGCTAACGTGCAGTCGGGCGAGTACAAGAATTGGCTTACTAAAAACTATTCATGAAGATCTTAATCACGGGCATCAACGGTCAGGTGGGGCATGCGCTGATGCGCGCATTAACCAACCATGAACTGATCGGTTTAACCAGACAAGACTGTGATTTGACAAATCTAGATCAAATCAGACAAGTGATCGATAACCATCAGCCGGAGCTTATCATCAACACCGCTGCCTATACCAAGGTCGATCAGGCCGAGGATGAGCCCGAGCTAGCCTTCCAAATTAATCGGGATGCTCCGCGCGTCATGGCAGAGAAGGCCCATGAATATGATATCCCGATCATTCACTTTTCCACTGATTACGTATTTGATGGACAAAAAGAGTTGCCTTATACTGAGGAAGATTTACCAAACCCTTTAGGTATTTATGGTCAATCCAAGCTAGCAGGTGAGGAGGCAATTAAGGAAGTTAACGGTAAGTATTATATTTTTCGAACCAGCTGGGTTTATTCAGGTATGGGCCATAATTTTTATCTTAACATTCAACGAATAATTAGGGAGCAAAATGAATTAAAGGTGGTAAATGATCAATTAGGGGCGCCAACCTCATCTTTATTTATTGCTAAGCAGATCAAAAAAATAATTCCCAAGCTGTCAGGCGAAAACAGGGGTATTTATCATTTAGTTCCGAATGGCTCATGCACATGGTTTGATTTTGCAAGAGTTATTTTAAATGAGTCAATGCCAGATCATTCAGAAAAAAAAATTATTCCCGTTACATCTGACCAATACCCCACCATGGCTAAACGTCCAAGCAATAGCTGCCTTTCGAATAATAAGATTCAAAAGGCCGTGATGGTAGAATTTGATGACTGGAAAGAGGAGTTTTATGATTTTTTAGAAAATTCAATTAAAAATTATTAACTTAATATTGTATGAAAAAAACAATTGCAAATTTATTTATAGTTGGTTTTCCAAAGTCAGGTACAACATCATTAGCAAACTATTTAGGTCTTGATAAAAGAATATCTTTGTCTGACCCTAAAGAGCCACATTTTTATTTAGCTAATTCAAATCAACTTCAACTTGCCAAAACATTTGAGGATTATTCAAAATTTTTTAAAAAAAATAAATCTACAAAATATTTTCTTGATGCATCTACAAATTATATTTTTTCTACAGAAGCCTTAAAATTAATTAAAAAAAGCACTATAAATCCAAAAATAATAATTATGCTAAGAAATCCAGTCGACATGATTTTATCAATGCATCAACAATTTTTACAAAGTTTGGATGAAGATCAAGAGAATTTTATGGATGCCTGGAATCTGCAAGATCGAAGAAGGAAAGGTTTTGATATTCCAAAACACTGCAGATATTCTCATTTACTTCAATATGAAAATGCAGGAAAAATATCAAAGCATGTTGAAAGAGCAGTTAAAATTTTTGGGAAAAAAAATATATTTTTTGTTCAATTTGATGTTTTCATTTCAAAACCCAATGAAACATTAAAAAATATCTACGAATTTATTGACCTTTCACATCAAGATATTGGAGAGTTAAAAAATTTTAACCCCTCTAAACGATTTAGAAATTTTTTTTTAAAAAAAGTAGCAAATTATTCCCCAAGATTTTTTTATAAAATTTTAATGACTCTTAGAAATAGTCAAAAATTTAAATTTATACCAGTAGCTCTTAATAAGCTTTTTAAAGTTAATTATAAAAATAACTATAGTGATGAAATATATTCTTTTCTTGATGGTAAATTTAAATATGAAATTAATAAATTAAGTGAATTTATAAATAATAAGTAATAATTTTGTATAGAAAAATTAATTGAAACCCAGAGTCACAATACTATTAGCATCTTATAACGGTGAAAAGTTTATTGCCGAGCAAATTGATTCTATCTTTAATCAAAATGGAATTGATATAAATTTACTAATTTCTGATGACTGTTCTTCTGATAAAACTTTATCAATTTTGATAAATAAACAAAAATTTTATAAAAATAAAATCTCAATTATTTCAACAATGAACAATACAGGTATGGCTGGGAGAAATTTTTATAATTTAATAATGAAATGTAATATAAAGTCTGAATATTATGCATTAGCAGATCAAGATGATATATGGCTCCCAAATAAAATTATTAACCTAATTAATTGTATGGAATTAAGTAAGTCAGACGTTGCCTCTTCTGACGTTATTGCCTTATATAACAATAATAAAACAAGGGTAATTAAAAAGTCTCACCCTCAAAAAAAATATGATTATCTATTTGAAGCTGCTGGCCCCGGTTGCTCATATATTTTTCGAAAAAATTTCTTCGAAAAATTACAATTATTTATAAAAAAACATATTGAGAAAATTAATACTTTTATCGCCCATGATTTATTAATTTATGCTTATGCGCGTAAAAATTTTTTTAAGTGGATTATTGCTAAGGATGATCAGTTGCTTTACAGGCAGCATGACAATAATGTGTTGGGGGCAAATGTGGGGGCTGGTGCCACATTTAAAAGATTAAGTATCATTTTTTCCGGAGAATGGCTTCGCCAAGTAAACATTCTTTTAGATTTATTAAATTTTAATTATTTAGCTAATAACAATCTAAAGTTATTATTTTTTTGTTTAAAAAATATTTTTTGCCTAAGAAGACAAATGCTTTTTTCAATAAGTATTCCTTTTATAATTATTTTTAGTATTGTATTGCTCAGATTTAGAAAAACTATACTCTTCATTCGTGGTAAGATCTAACTCAGTTTAGTAACGATTCTTAAAAAGTGAAAAGAAAAGGCATCATTTTAGCCGGCGGGTCTGGATCAAGGCTTAGTCCGATTACTCAAGTAATATCAAAACAGTTATTACCTGTTTATGATAAACCCATGATTTACTATCCTTTATCAACATTAATGCTTTCTAATATAAGAGATATTCTGATAATAAGCACACCAAAAGATCTACCTAAATTTGAATTACTTTTAGGTGATGGCTCACAGTGGGGTTTAAATTTTACTTATCTCGAACAGCCAGAACCATTAGGAATTTCCCAAGCGTTTATTTTAGCAGAGGACTTCATTAAAAATGATTTAACCACACTAATTCTTGGAGATAACATTTTTTATGGTCATGATATTGAAGTTATCTTAAGCAACGCTTATAAAATTCAAAGCGGGGCTACAATATTTGCTTATCATGTAAATGATCCAGAAAGATATGGTGTCGTTGACTTCAATAAAAATGGGCTTGCAGTTTCAATTGAGGAAAAACCAAAGAGGCCAAAATCTAATTATGCTGTTACGGGACTTTACTTTTATGACCAAAATGTAGTCGAATATTCGAAAAGACTTAAACCATCTCAAAGAGGTGAACTAGAGATTACTGATTTAAACCAAATTTATTTAAATAATGGCAGTTTAAAAGTTGAAATTATGAATAGAGGTTATGCATGGTTAGATACTGGAACGCATGATAGCTTGCTTGATGCTGGTCAATTTATAGCAACAATAGAGAATAGACAGGGCCTTAAAATAGCTTCCCCCGAAGAAATTGCTTATAGAAAAAAATGGATATCATCTAAAGAACTTTATTCTCTTGCACAATCCTTAGCTAAAACATCTTATGGGCAATACCTAATTGATTTACTTGAAAGCAATTAATATCATTTTTTATTTCATTTATGAATTATCGAAAACTTGAAATTGAAGGATTATTGATTCTGGAACCTGATTTTTTTAAGGATGACAGAGGATATTTTGTTGAATCATTTAATCAAATAAAATTTAATGATATAGTTGGTAAAGAAATTCAATTTGTTCAAGATAATCATTCGAAATCCAAAAAAGCTGTTCTTAGAGGACTTCATTACCAAGTTGACCCTTTTGCCCAAGGAAAATTGATTAGGGTGATAAAGGGTTCAGTTTTTGATGTTGCAGTTGATTTAAGGAAAAATTCAAAGTCATTTATGAATTGGACTGGGCATATCCTTTCTGATGCAAACAATAGACAATTTTGGATACCTGAGGGGTTTGCGCATGGCTTTTTAACTTTATCAGAAGAGGCCGAAGTTGTTTATAAGACGACCTCTTATTATTCAAAAAAACATGAAAGAGTGATCAGGTATGATGATCCCAAAATTAATATTAATTGGCCTAATATGAAATATATTCTTAGCGATAAAGATTTAGTCACTGTGAATTAAATATGAATAAAGTTAACAAAATAATTGTTGTAGGACTTGGATATGTTGGTTTATCTAATGCATTACTTTTAGCACAAAGAAATAATGTTATCGGATTAGATTTAGATTCAAAAAAAATTAAAATGTTAGAAAATAGAATTTCTCCTCTTGATGATGATGAAATTAAAACATATTTAAATGACGCAAATATAAATTCAAATTTAAATTTTGATATATTTTCTGAGAAATACTTTTCTGATGCAGATTTTATATTAATTTGTACTCCAACAAATTATGACCCAGATAAGAATTATTTTGATACGAGCTCTGTTGAATTAGTTATAGAGCAAGCTCTTAAAAAATCACCTTCATCAGTTTTAGTTATAAAATCTACAATTCCAGTAGGATTTACAAAAAATATTAATTTAAAATTCAATACCAATCGGATTATATTTTCTCCTGAATTTTTACGAGAAGGCTTTGCATTAAAAGATAATTTATACCCTTCGAGGATTATTGTTAGTAATAACAACCCAAAATCTTCTATCGTTATGGAGATGCTTGAAGATTCTGCTATTTCACAAAACATTGATTGTTTGTTATTACCCCCAACAGAATCAGAGGCCATTAAATTATTTGCTAATACATATCTTGCAATGAGAGTTGCTTTTTTTAATGAGTTAGATTCTTATGCTCTTGCTCATAAATTAAACTCTAAAAATATTATTGATGGTGTTAGTTTGGACCCTAGAATTGGAAAGGGTTATAACAATCCATCATTTGGATACGGTGGGTATTGTCTTCCAAAAGACACAAAACAGTTACTGGCAAACTATGAAAATGTTCCTCAAATGTTAATAAAAGGGATTATCCAATCAAATTCAACAAGAAAAGATTTTATTGCTGATTTTGTTATCAAACTTAATCCTAATTGCGTTGGTATATATAGAATCATCATGAAGCAGGGTTCTGATAATATTAGAGAATCAAGTTTGCAAGGCGTTATTAAAAGAATTAAAGCCAAGGGTATTAAGGTAATTATTTATGAACCATTGCTGAAAGAAAAACTTTTTTTTAATTCTGATGTAGTTGATTCTTTAGATGAGTTAAAACAACAATCAGATATCATTTTAACTAACAGATTCGACTCTAATTTAAACGACATTAAAGATAAAGTTTTTACAAGAGATTGTTTTGGTGGAGATGTTTAATTGAAGAAAATTTTAGTTACTGGAGGAGCTGGTTTTCTAGGTTCTCATTTATGTAAAAGTCTTCTTGAAAAAGGGCATGAGGTTATTGCGGTTGATAATTTCTATACGGGAAACAAAAGTAATGTTAATGACTTGCTGATGTATGATAATTTTGAATTAATTAGGCATGATGTGACATTTCCATTATATATTGAGGTAGATGAAATATATAATTTAGCTTGCCCCGCTTCCCCAATTCATTATCAAAATGATCCTGTTCAAACAACAAAAACCTCTGTTCATGGTGCTATTAACATGCTGGGTTTAGCGAAACGATTAAAGGCCAAGATTTTTCAAGCGTCAACAAGTGAAGTTTATGGTGATCCAATTATTCATCCTCAAAAAGAAGAGTATTGGGGGAATGTTAACCCTATTGGTATAAGATCTTGTTATGACGAAGGTAAAAGGTGCGCAGAAACACTTTTCTTTGATTATTACAGACAACATAAATTACAAATAAAAGTAGGAAGAATATTTAATACTTATGGTCCAAAAATGCATCCAAATGATGGGAGGGTAGTTTCAAATTTTATTGTGCAAGCCTTAAAAAATAAACCAATTACGATTTATGGAGACGGCACCCAAACAAGATCATTTTGCTTTGTTTCTGATTTAATTGACGGTATAGAAAAATTTATGAACACTGGAAAAGATGTCACAGGACCTTTCAATTTGGGAAACCCAAACGAATACAGAATAACTGATCTTGCAAAAATGGTCATTAAATTAACTGGATCAAAGTCTAGAATTTCTTATATTGATCTTCCTCAAGATGATCCAAAACAAAGACAACCAAATATTGAATTGGCAAAGAAAATATTAAAATGGAGGCCAAAAATAAATATAGAAACTGGCTTACTTGAAACAATTAAATATTTTGACGAATTGATAAGTAAATAATTTTTTTAATTTTATATTAAGTTATACGACTAAAGTGATTTTAATAACAGGTGGGGCTGGATATATTGGATCTCATATGGCTGGATATCTTCAGCATAAATCCAATGATTTTCTAATTATTGATAATCTTTCTAATTCAAGTATGTCTAATCTCTATAAATTGGAAAACTTCTATAAAAAAAAAATTAAGTTTATAAAAGTAGATTTAAAAAATGATAGTGAATTAGATATATTATTTAATTCTTATAAGTTTGACTCTGTTCTTCATTTTGCAGCACTAAAATCAACAGAAGATTCAAAAAATAATCCCAAGTCTTTTTATGAAAATAATGTTATTGGTAGCCAAAACCTTATCAATAAAATTAAAAAATATAAGATAAATAATTTTATTTTTTCATCATCCGCATCTGTATACGGTCAGCCAAAATATTTACCAATTGATGAAGAGCATTCATTAATCCCGCTCAATCCTTATGCTGAAGGTAAGTTACAGGTTGAAAATTTTCTAAGAAATGATGAGTATTTTATTAATAAATGTAGCACAAAGATTTTAAGATTTTTTAATCCACTTGGTTGTTATAAGAATGCTCTTATTGGTGAAAATCATACATCAAAATCAACAAATATAATGCCAAATATTTTGGATGTTGCTCTAAAAAGAAAAGATCACTTAAAAATTTTTGGAGATGACTTTCAAACGCATGACGGAACTGCTGTTAGAGACTTTATTCATATTTTGGACCTTGTAGAGTGTTTTTATAATGCTATTGAATTTAAAGTTAAAGGTATTCAAATTTTCAATATCGGGACAGGTAAAGGTACAAGCATCTTGGATTTAGTTAAAATTTTTGAGGAAGTTAATTCAATAAAAATTCCTTATAAAATTGTAAATAGAAGATTTGGTGATATTGAATCCTCATATACAACTACTGAAAAGATTGAAAAAAAATTATATTGGCGTTCACATTTTGATATTAGAAAAATGTGCAAGGATGCCTATTTATATGCTCTTAGTGTCAAATGATTAAATCAACTTTTTTTAATTTTCTTCCAAGATTAAATATTTTATTAATTAATCAAATATCTATGCTTATAGTAATTCCTTGGTTGGCATTAAATTTATCAAGTTTGTATTTTGGATACATTGCAACTGGACTTATTATCATTCAGCTCGGCTGGATTCTTGTTAGCTCTGGATTCTTGCATTATGTAACAGAAATATGGGATAAAAAAGATAATAAGGATATTCATAATGAGCTCATTACTAATATTGTCGCTTCAAAAATCATTTTTTTTGTTATTTATTTTTTCATAATATTATTTTTGATTTATTTTAATTTTATAGATCTTTCATTATCTATTTTTTTTGTAATCTTCATTAATTTAATAGTAGGCGGCATTTATCCTCTCTGGTTTTATAATATTTATAATCAGACATCATTGTTAATTAAATCAACATTAGTATCTCGAGTAATTTTTTTAATTTTAGTTTTTATATTTGTTCAATCTGATGGAGATATGATTTTATTTTTTTTAATTCAAGGTATAAGTTTTCTTATAACTACGATTCATGCCTTCCATCTTATTTCTAAAAAATTTAAATTAAGAATTTACAAGTTTTGTAAATATCAAAGCTTCCTACATTATAAAAAATGTTTTCCTTTTATGATTAACTCATTAACAAATAATAACCTTAATACTTTGTGGGGTTTTTCTATTGCTATTACTTTGGGGCCAATATCTGCTGGAATTTATTCTATAGCAGATCAGATTTATAGAGCAACAAGCGCCATAACCAACACAATATCTCAAGTTCTTAGAGTAAATGTTCCGAAAAAGGTAGATGATAATCTCTTTAAAACAATAATAATAATTATTACAATTTATCTACTTTTTACAGCATGTGGTATTTTCCTTACTCAGCCTCTGATAACATATTTTTTTAATCCTAATTTTTATATGTCAATTCCATTAATAAAAATTATGCTGGCAACTTGTTTTTTTCAATCTTGTTCAAAATTAATAAGCTATCCTTTAATTGGTCAGCTGATTGGTTATAGACTTTTAAATAAGACTGGAACAGTATTTCTTCTTTTAAATATTATAGTTATGTTTTTTTGGTGTTTTTATTTACAAGAATTAATATTAGCAACTAACATTTTTTTAGTGATGAGTTTATTTCATTTTTCTACCTTGTTAATATTTTTATATTTATTTAATTTTAGAAAGTTTTAAATAGCAAAAATATTAATTATTTAATTAATGTATTAGTTTTTCAAATGTATATGAAAATTTTTTTAAACGACATATTTAACAAATTAGACCTAACTTTTCTTTTAATTTTTATATTATTTTTCTTAGTTTTTTATTTTGGAATAAAATTATGTAGAAAATTCAATATACTTCCAAGTTATTCAATCAACTACAATTCAATTCAAAAATCTCATGAGGGAAGTGTCCCAAGATTGGGAGGTTTAATTGTATTAATTTATCTTCTATGTCAGAGTATTTTTTCACAATTTAATTATGATCTAACTGGTTTAGATACTATATTTATTTGTCTTATCCCTTTACTATTTGTTACTTTAATCGAGGATCTTTTTTTTAATGTTCATTACTCTCTAAGATTAATTTTTTCCGCTCTAAGTATTTTTTTATTAATGATTCTATATTTTGATAATCTTCCTCACGTTCAGGGAATCCCATTAATTTCTAGTTTATTCGAAAATCAAGTTTTTAGTTTTGTTTTTTTCTCTCTATGTCTTCTTGTGTTTATAAATGGATGTAACTTTATAGATGGTATGAATGGTTTATTACCTTTTACTTTAGTTGGAATATGTTTATCGTTTCTCTATTTATCATTTCTTTCAAATGACAAAGTAATGTCATCTCAAATTATCTTGTATCTTTCTGCAATTATTTTATTTATAGTTTTTAATTTTCCATTTGGTAAAATTTTTTTAGGTGACCTAGGCGCATACCTCTTTTCTGCCTTAATTGGAATCTGGTCAATTGAATTTTTTGCTCATTATGAAAGTTTTTCATCATGGAATGTATTATTAATTCTCTTTTATCCAACATTTGAGGTTATTTTTTCATTTGTAAGAAAAACCAATATTGGATTATCACCATTTAAACCAGATAATAAACATTTGCATATGCTTATATATAAATATTTTTTAAAAAATACAAATTCAATAACTGCAAATAACTTAACCACGCTATCACTACTATATTTTATTATTCTTCCTCTTCTCTTGCTGCCTTATGTTATGTATAGCCACCTATATTTATTTTTTACTATTATTTTTTTAATGTTTAGTTACCTTTTTTTGTATTTATTAATGTTTAGGATTTATAAAAATGATCACAAGTAATATTAAATGGCAATTTTTTAAAATAAATGAATCAGATAGATCATTGATAAAAAATCAAACACCTCTTTGTCTGTGGTTAACAGGTTTGTCAGGCTCAGGTAAATCAACTATTGCAAATATTTTGGAAGAGGATCTAAATTTAAAGGGTTTTCATACATATATCTTAGATGGCGATAACCTACGCCACGGATTAAATTCTGATCTTAGTTTTGATATATCTGATCGTAAGGAAAATGTTCGGCGTGCTGCCGAGGTTTCAAGATTGATGGTTGATGCCGGATTAATAGTAATTGTAAGCTTAATATCGCCAACAAAATCTGATCGGGAGCAGGCAAGAGCCTTGTTCAAAAAAGGTCAATTTATTGAAATTTATCTTTCAACTTCGCTTGAGGAATGTGAACGAAGAGATGTTAAAGGTTTGTATAAAAAGGCACGAAATGGATTGATTAAGGATTTTACTGGAATTGATTCACCTTATGAGAAGCCTGAAAATCCAGAAATTATTATTGATACCAAATTATCCTCTATAAATGAGGCTAAGCAGATTATATGTGACTATATTTTATGATTAAATTTACTCAAAGTGATCTTCATCTAATAGCAGATATTGCCTCTGATGCAGGACAAAAGATTATGGACATATATAATAAAAAAATTTCATATGAAATTAAATCAGATTCAAGTCCAGTTACAAAAGCAGATATTGTCTCGAATAATTTGATTTGTTCAAGAATATCTAAGATTTATCCAGGAATACCTATTCTATCAGAGGAGTCGAAGGAAAATTTTTTTTTAAAAAATGATAATGGATATTTCTGGTGTATTGATCCCTTAGATGGAACAAAAGAGTTTATAAATAAAAATGATGAATTTACGGTAAATATTGCTTTGATTTATAAACGTAAACCAGTTTTAGGTGTAATTTATTTACCGGTAAAGCAAATAACATACATGGCTTTAGATGGTAATGGAGCATATAAATTAGATAATAAGAAAATAATTCCTATAAAAGTTAGGCCTCAGGATAAAAATAAATTAACTTTTTTAGCGAGCAGGTCTCACCTTAATAATGAGACAGTAAATTTTATTAAGCTTCATAATGGAAAAATAACTTCCGCTGGCTCTTCCTTAAAATTTACTTATATTGCAGATGGCCAATATGATGTTTATCCAAGATTTGGCCCTACAATGATATGGGATACTGCTGCCGGACATTGCATTCTAAAAGAGGCTGGTGGACATGTTATTAGCTTAGAAACTTTTAAACCACTTGAATATGATATTAATCAACTGACAAACCCTCAGTTTATTGCTCTGAACAAAATTTTTGATTTCAAAATACCTCATTAAATATTTATTAATTTAGACTAATAATAGTTCTTTAAAATTATTGATTTTTTTAAAAATTTGAATTTCATTCCATTTTTGGTTATTTCCATAACCATATTTAGCCATAATGAAATTAACTCCTATCTCTTGTGAACAAACACCATCACCCAATGTATCACCAACGAGGAAAATATAATCAAATTGATTTTTATTAATATTTTTTAATTTAATTAGATCTGATTTATTTTTTGCAGACGGATAATCATCCATGCATGCGATCCAACTAAATAAGTTTTCCCAATTATAATAATTGACTAGCTTATATGTTGGATGCGAGCGCTTATTTGTGATGATACATAGCTGATCACCCTGTTGATGTAAAGTATTTAGGGTTTTGTGAACGTCTGGATATTGTTGGGTTTCTAGAACTATTTTTTCATCATATAGTTTTATGAATCGTTTTTTAAATATATCAAGAAGGTGTAGATTTTTGTTTGTCAAAATCATTCTTGATGATTCCTCCAAAGTTGGACCAATTACCATTTTTTCAATAAAGTCACATCTGGAAGGAATAAGTTCTTGCGCAACTTTCAAATAACATGTTTTTATGGCTTTTTCTGAATCAACAAGCGTTCCATCAAAATCAAAGAGCCATAGTCTAGCCATCTATACATCGACCCAATCATTCAGTTCAATGCTTTGCTGAAGAGCTTCGAGTGTTTTGACATTCCATAGAGCATCTTGAGGTGAAAGTCTTGGAGCAGTATTTTTAAGAATGCATTCGTTAAAGTGTTTAAACTCGAGTTCAAAATGGCTGGCCATCGGCACAATTTCTTCATGAAAACCTGATTTTTCAGTGGCGTAGACGATCTTTGCTTTTTGATCTTCGGGGTGCCATATAGTCGGAATTTTAGCACGCCCTGCTGGGCCAAATACCTCAACTTCAGAACGACGAGTACATTCAAAACTAATATCAAATGTAGCTCTTTTATTTTGTCCAAAATCAATCATACCTGTGGTTGATAGGTCAGCACCATGTTCATTGAGCTTTGATTGAGCATACACGCGCATAGGATTTTGTTTAAAGCATTGCCTTAAGGTATGAATTGCATAGGGTCCAATATCCCAAAGCGCACCCCCCCCTGAATTAATAGGACGGTTTATTCGGTAGTGACGTGCTGGTTGAATAGGGAAGGAGAACATGGAATAGGCATAATTGATCTCGCCTAAGATATTCGATTTAATGATATCCAGCAATCTTTCAAATTGAGGGTGGAAGGCATACATAAAACCCTCCATGATTTTAATATTATATTTTTTTGCCTCGTTTAATAAAAGCTCAACATCAGATGCCTGAATCGCCATCGGTTTTTCAACTAAAACATGTTTTTTAGAACGAATGGCTTTTAAGGCTGTGGGTACATGATCTTCATTTGCCAGGGGGATATAAACGGCATTAATTTTTGGATGATTAATAACAGAATCGAATCCATTAAAGGCTTGGACTTTATTTATTAACTCGGGATATGTTTTATTAATTAAAGATTTAGCCGCATCTGTGCGTCGGCTACCGACGGCAATTAAATCACCATTCGTTGAATTAGCGATGATGGGCAACACTTTTTCGACAATACGTGCAGCGCCTAGAATTCCCCAATTTACTTTTGTCATGAATTAGCCAAATTGATAATGTTTTCGTAGAGCGCTTTTAACATCCCAAGTGCAATCTAAACCTGCTTCAAACGTCACTAAATCACCGGGCCCAAATGAGATTGATTCTCCTGTATTGGAT
>Ga0181568_10003043_pt1 | contig 15185 bp, 15 predicted proteins | sample 101ome_20_FD_133758 | JGI IMG/M metagenome (GOLD analysis project Ga0181568, IMG submission 133758) | Coastal salt marsh microbial communities from the Groves Creek Marsh, Skidaway Island, Georgia - 101404AT metaG (megahit assembly) | ecosystem: Environmental > Aquatic > Marine > Intertidal... | reverse complement strand
TCATAGAAATGAAGCATACATGTTTACACGCTAAACACCAAGCATTGGGCGCCAAGCTTGTTCCGTTTGTTGACTGGGAAATGCCCATTTGGTACACCAGTATTCAGTCCGAGCATACCGCCGTGCGAACGCGTAGCGGTGTTTTTGATGTGTCGCATATGGGCTTGTTTGCCTTGTCCGGGTCTCCCGATGCCTTTGGGCAATTGCAGCGTTTGTCCTGCCAAACTTTAGCCGGTATTGAGTCTGGAAAATTGGTGTATACATTTTTACTCAATGAATCTGGGGGGATTTTAGATGATGTGGTTGTGGGTCAATCCGAGCCGGGGCATTGGTTCATGGTGGTCAACGCCAGCAACCAAGCTAAAATACACGCCTGGCTCCGTACTCAATGCCCCGATATTACCCTCACAGTTTGCAACGATCGCGATGGGTTGATTGCGTGGCAAGGTCCCGAGGTGGCGGAATTGCTGAATCTTGAAGGCTTCCGGCCCTGGACACACGAACACCGGTCGATTTTGGGCTACTCAGCCCGAGTGATGCGAACCGGCTACACTGGCGAGGATGGGGTCGAGATTTGGGCCTCCCATGCGACTATACAGGGAATATGGGAGGAACTGATGGGCTTGGGTGTGGTTCCGTGTGGGTTGGGATCCCGCGATACATTGCGCATTGAAGCGGGTTTGCCGTTGTATGGGCAGGAATTGGACGAGACCATTACGCCGTATCACACTCGGTATGCTCGTCTAGTCAAAACCCATGCCTTTATTGGTTCAGAGGCCTTGCAAAGCGTCAATCCCACGGAGACAACGATGGTGGGTTTGGTGTTAAACGGTGGGGCGATTGCCCGAACAGGTGCTGAAATTGTGGGTGGGGGTCGCGTGACATCGGGGACCCGAGTTGGGACTCAGTCTATTGCCATGGCTCGGGTGTCGTCAGCTCAAGCCCAACAATCGGAATTGCAGGTATGCATTCGGGATCGCCAGCATACAGCCCAGGTGGTCCCGTTGCCATTTTTAAACCGTTCATGAGTGCAATGGCATCGATAGTTGTCATTGGGGATGTGATGTTGGACCAATATTTCTATGGGGATGTGGAGCGTATATCGCCCGAAGCCCCGGTGCCGATTGTCACGCACCGATACAGTGATTATCGATTGGGCGGTGCCGCTAATGTGGCCCATAATGTTGTGGCCTTGGGTGGCCAGGCCCATTTGGTGGGCCGTGTGGGGGATGATGCCAATGGCGCCACGTTGCGTCAGGCGTTGGCGCAGCTAAATATTCAGGATGCGTTGGTGTCTATGGCGTGCCCAACCATTAAAAAAGTTCGGATTATGGGCATGAAACAACAGTTGTTGCGCTTGGATATTGAGCAAAAAACACCCTTAACCGATGCTGAGCAAGCGGCCATACAGGCACGGATTCACGAGACGGTAGCGCGTGCCGGCGTGGTGGTTTTATCGGATTATGCCAAAGGGTTGTTGGGGGCGGATCTTTGTCAGGCGATTATTCAATCGTCGGGGGGGTGTCCGGTGATTGTGGACCCAAAAGTGTCCGATTGGCGAGCGTATTCTGGTGCGTATATGATTACGCCTAATTTCAAAGAATTTGGGGCCGTCGTTCGCACCGTTTTGGGGGACTCGGATGCGCTGGAGAATACCGATTCGGTTATTGAAGCGTACGGGCCTAAAATTCGGGAATATTATGGGCTAACGTATTTGTTGGTGACGCGGTCGGATCGGGGGATGTCGTTGGTGTGTGCGTCGGGCTGTTCCCATTTTCCGGTGGTGAGCGAGGCGGTTATTGATGTGTCTGGGGCTGGGGATACCGTTGTGGCCAGTTTGGCGGTGGGGTTGGCGCTGGGGCGCCCCATTCAGGAATGTGTGCATATGGCCAATCGAGCAGCGATGCTGGTGGTCAAGAAAGTGGGCACCGCCGTGGTATCGGAATCTGAGCGAGCGGTGGTGCTGGGATGATTGTTGTCACCGGTGGTGCGGGGTTTATTGGGAGTCAGTTAATTCGGCATTTGAATCAGCAAGGGATCACCGATATTTTGGTGGTGGACCGCATGGGAACCTCGGACAAATACCGCAATTTAGTGGGGCTGTCATTTTCTGATTATGTGGATAAAGATACGTTTATTGAGCAGTTGGATTCCTTGGCAGCGGGGGCAAAAACCGTGTTTCATCAAGGGGCCTGTTCCAGCACGACAGAAACCGATGGTACGTACATGATGGCCAACAATTACACCTATTCCAAGCGACTCTTGGCGTGGTGCTTGGCCAATACGGTGGATTTTTTGTATGCGTCTAGTGCCTCGGTGTATGGCAATGGCGAGCAGGGGTTTAGTGAGACTCCGGGTTCGGAGGCGCCGTTAAATGTGTATGGGTTTTCCAAATGGGTGTTTGATCAGCATGTGCGGGCGCAATTGGCCCAACAGCCGACGTCTCAAATTTTGGGCCTACGGTATTTTAATGTCTTTGGGCCTGGGGAAGGGCATAAAGGGACGATGGCATCGGTGGTGCACCATTTTTTTGAGCGGCTAAAAACGGATAAAACCTTGGCTCTATTTGAGGGTAGCCGGGAGTTTTTGCGGGATTTTATTTATATTGATGACGTGGTGGCGATTAATCAGTATTTTTATCAATCGCGACAATCTGGAATTGTGAATTGTGGAACAGGCACGGCCCGATCGTTTTATGATCTAGCGTGTGCCATGCAGGCCGTCATTCCCGAGGCACAGCTGGCCTTTATTCCATTTCCAGAGCACTTGGTGGGCAAGTATCAGGCGTATACACAATCGGATTGTACCCAATTGCGTGGTCTAGGGTGTTCGCATACCAGTTTGGCTATTGAATCCGCAGTCAAGCGCTATTATTATCAGTTAACGCAAGGAGGCAATCATGGCTAGTTCAGCAGTTTTAGATGCACAAGCAATTCAGTGGGATTTAACCGATTTGTTTTCTGGATTTGATGATCCTAAATTTTTGGCGGTTATTGAGTCAGCCCCTCAAACGGCTGAAGCGTTTGCGCAACGTTACCGGGGGCGCTTGTGTACGTTGTCGGGGGATGCGTTAGCCGAAGCTTTTCAAGCCTTAGAAGGGTGCTTGATTCCGTTGTATGAGGCGAGTCAATTTGTCCATTTGCAATTTTCGATTGATACCGCCAATACCGAGATTCAGCATTGGGTTCAAACCATGGATGAATTGGAAACAGTGGTCCAGAATCATAGTTTGTTTTTTAATTTGGAGCTGGGTACGTTAACCGAGGCGCAATGCGAGGCCTTATTGGCCGAGTCATCGGCGTTGATGGTGTATGCGTATACGTTGCGGCGTATTGTGCGCAATAAGCAGTATTATTTGACGGAGGCGGAGGAAAAAATTGTTAATTTAAAAACCATTAACGGTGCTCAGGCCTTTGAAAACTTATACAATGAGCTAACCGCATCTTTTCAATTTACAATCACTGTGGATGGGGAAGAAAAAACGATGAATGGGGCGCAGTTGCGTGCCTTGAGACAACATGCCGATCCAGCGGTTCGCAACACAGCCATGCGATTGTTTTTTGAGCGATACGAAACCCATGCCATTCCCCTAAGCAAAAGTTTTTTAGCCATTATCAAAGATTCGGTACAAAGCTGCCAGTTGCGGGGCTATGCCTCGCCCATCGACGTGATGAATCAACGCAATGATTTACCGACTAAAGTGGTTGACAACTTGCATGCAGTGACCCAGGCTTCCAATACCTTGGTGCAGCGGTATTATCGGTTGAAAAAGAAAATCTTGGGTTTAGATAGCCTAAGTTTATCCGATATTTATGCGCCGATGCCAACCGCTGATACGGTGTATTCATTTGCTCAGGCTAAAGCGATTGTTTTGGATGCCTTGGCTGATTTTGATGCCGATTTTCATGCCAAAGCACGGCGTATGTTTGATGAGAACCGTATTCATGCGCCCGTGATGCCCACCAAACAGGGTGGGGCCTATTGTTCCAGCTCCACGCATCGCGTGAATCCGTATGTGATGCTGAACTTTTTGGGTCGGTCTCGGGATGTGTCGACGATGGCGCATGAATTGGGGCATGCCATTCATGCGATGTACACGCAAGAGCTTCCGTTGGTGCAGCAGCATGCCATTTTGCCCTTGTGCGAAACGGCGAGTGTATTTTGTGAAATGATTGTATCGGAGCGGTTGTATGCCCAAGCGAGTAGCGATGCCGAGCGTCAAGCGTTGTTGACCGATAAGCTAGAAGATTTGTTTGCAACGAGTCATCGGCAAAATATGTTTTCACAATTTGAACAAGTTGTACACGGTCAATTGGCCCAAGGCCCGGTGGCGACGGAGACTTTGTGTGAGCTCTATACGGATCAATTGCGAACCATGTTTGGGGATTCGGTCACCTATCCGGATGGGTATCGGTGGGAGTGGTTAACGATTCCGCATTTTATTTCGGTTCCATTTTATGTGTATGCCTACAACTTTGGCAATCTATTGGTGTTGGGGTTGTATCAACGCTACCGTGAAAATCCAGCGGCGTTTATGGCGCCATTTAAACGCTTGTTGGCGATGGGAAAATCCCAAGACCCCATGACAATATGCCAAACGGTGGGTGTGGATTTAGCGGATCCCGCGTTTTGGGAATCCAGTGTGGCCTATATTGATGATCTAGTGAGTCAACTAGAAGCATTGTGTGAGCCTTCAACCCAAAAATAGTTGAATATCGGTTTTCTTTTTCATGGCGTCTGCATAGCCCAATTGAATGAGTCGTTGAGTGTAGCTGGGCTCAAACAGTAGGTAGCTGACCAAATCGGCAGACGCTTCGGGTTTGCCCAGGCTGTTAATAAAGTGCCGTAAACTAGCGGGAATATCTTGATAGGCATCCAGGGCAAGACGACCCAGATCTTCGGATGGACGAATCACCAAAACATCGATGGGCCGCAATTGCGAGCTGTGTTGATCCGACAATTGGGTAATGGTGTGGTTAATGCGGGATAAGCGTTCGCAGTCAAAGTCAATCGCATCCAGGAGCAGTGTGTTAATTAAGACCCCAATAATTTTTCCAACGGACGGAATGCTGAGGGAGTCTTGTAGGCTTTTGGGCTGATGGGGGCTGGGTTCGGATTGCCGGGCCCCAATAACCATTAATTTTGTGGCCCCCAATTTGATCGCTGAGCTTAGTGGTGTGTAGTTGCGCAAACTGCCATCGCCATAATACCGATTATTAATTTTAACCGGAGGAAATAAAATAGGGAGTGCCGTGGAGGCCATAATATGTTTAAGATGAATATTGGTTTTTTCAGCTTGTCGGCGCATGCGGTGCCAGGGTAGGCAGTCATCGTGGGCTTGAAAAAAGGTTTTGCTGGTACCGTTGGCATAATTAACAGCCGTGATGCCTAGGGCCCGCAATTGGCCAGCATCAATATGCTCTTGGATGGCGTTAAAGCGCAAATGGGGTTTTAGCAACTTAATTAATGGGGAGGTGTCTAGGAGTCCTCGGTTGTAATTGTTGCCCCCCAATCGGCCCAAGACCATGTCCAGAACACTGCGAAGTCCTCGGCTAATTAACGTGATGGAATCGACCCGAAAGACCCGATTGGTGTGAATGGTGCCCCACATCTCACTGAGCAATTGGGTCGCCATTTGAAAGTTCTCATGATACGAGGCAACGCAGGCGGCATTAATGGCGCCGGCACTGGTGCCTGTAATCACTTGAAAGGGGCACTGACTATGCTTTTCTCGGCTAATCTCACTAATGGCGGATAAGACACCAGTTTGATAGGCCACGCGTGCACCGCCCCCAGTTAAAACCAACCCGTTGACGGTGTTGTTAATGATTGCCATGATATATCTGTAAGTATCGCAAATTATGGGTTTGATGTAAATGATTAAATCAGTTATTATTTACATTTTTTCAATACCCGGTATACTTAAAGATATGAATAATAAAATTAGACAATCGCTAAAAGACATTAATATTCGATCCATTGAGCCCCTCATGACGCCCAACGAGCTTATGCAAGCCTGTGCCTTGCCCGATGCAGCCATGAAAACCGTGCAAGACAGTCGGGATGCCATTACCAATATTTTATCGGGCCAAGATTCTCGGACCTTGTTGTTGGTGGGGCCGTGTTCCATTCATGATCCGGCGGCTGCGTTGGCGTATGCGGAGCGATTGCTGGCCCTCAAAGATGCGGTTAAAGATAAGTTTTTCATTGTGATGCGGGTGTATTTTGAAAAGCCGCGAACCACAGTGGGGTGGAAAGGCTTTATTAATGATCCGGATATTAATGGGCAGTGTGATATGCCCAAGGGGTTGCGGTTGGCTCGGGAATTGTTGATTGCGCTAAATGCGATGGGGGTGCCGGCTGGGACTGAATTTTTAGATCCCATTACGCCGTCTTATATTGCGGATTTGGTGAGTTGGGCGTCAATTGGGGCTCGGACTACGGAATCGCAAACGCATCGGGAGATGGCCAGTGGGTTGTCGATGCCGGTGGGTTTCAAAAATGGCACGGATGGCAATTTGGATGTGGCGGTTGCGGCGATGCAGTCGGTGAGTCATGGCCATAGTTTTTTGGGCTTGAATGAATCGGGGCAGGCCAGTGTGTATCGTACCAACGGCAATGTATGGGGGCATTTGGTGTTGCGTGGGGGTAAGCATTCGCCCAATTATTCGTCGGATGATGTAACGGCCGCTGTGGATCAGTTGAATCAAGCGGGGTTGTACAATCGCTTGGTGATTGATTGCAGTCATGCCAATTCTGAAAAACAGGCGAAGCGTCAAATTGACGTTTTTGAAAATGTAATTGAGCAAGTGGCGGCGGGCAATCAGCATATTTTAGGGGCGATGTTGGAGAGTCATCTCAATGAAGGCAATCAGTCGAGTGAGCAACCGGTGAGTCAATTCAAACCGGGTGTTTCAATTACGGATGCTTGCTTGGGTTGGGAAGATACGGAACGAATTATTCGAGCGGCGTTTGAGCGAGTTTGAGAAGCTCCTGTTGAATTTTTGATAATTCATCGATGGTTGTACGAACAGGGATATTCCCAGCGGCCATGACCGTTTTGGCCACCGCTTCATGGCTGAGATCTCTAAACCTAGCATGGTTTTTTTCTACATAAGTTTTCAAATTTTTTAAGCTAAAGACAGTATCTAAAGGATAGGCGTTCTCCGGATTAACATAAAATAATTGATTAGCTTCAGCAATGCGTTCACTATCAATAAAACATTGTAAGAACCTATCGTCTTCGCTATTCATTATATTCTGCCAGTGCTCTTTAATATCTATATTGCTTAAATATTCGTGCTTTAGCAAAGCTAATTCTAACCGAATTAAGCGAGCCAATGTGTCTAATTGTTTAATATTTTTTTTGTTTATCTCTGTTAATAACAGGATGAGGTCGTTCTTTTTTTGCTCAGCATTATCAGTCTCAAGGCATTCGCTGTGACGCGTTTGAAGGTGTTCGATAGTTCCTCTATACCATTCAAACTTGATCATTACTGGAAGAACTAATGTCATCAAAGTAATAAGAAAAACAGGTACTTCCTTTGTTATTTTATTTAGTAAATTTTGTAGTAAATCTATTAGTTTATTTACTACATTTAGCATTTTATTTAGTAATAGAATATCTATTATTTTTTTTCCTAACTGATTTTTTCCTAACCGATGGTTAGAAGCCAGTTTCAGGGCAGAATTGCCGTCAGTGGTTACATGATCCAATTGCTCAGGTGTCATTACCTTTATTAAAGCAAGAATTCCTTCTTTAGGATAATCACTAAAAATTGCGATCGTCAATGCTGTATCCTGATTCTCGTTAAGGGCTTGATTAACATTACACTTGATTGCTAAGGCATTTATTATTTCTTCATCGTTTCTGTGAAGCGCTAGTCGTAGAGCAGAATAACCGTTATTTGTTACATGATTCAATTGCTCAGGTTTGATTGTATTTATTAAATCAAGAATTTCTTTTTTTACAGGACCCAGATTACGAACACGAAGTAGTCGTATTAATTTATCATGACTTTCTTGACTACCTGTTTGTTCAGTTTTGGGGGGATTGCGTCTACGTGAAGCCGAAGCAGATGCCTGTTGACCCACGGTGCTTATAAGGCCTTCTCTCCGCAGTGGGTCGAAAGGACTTTGTTTGGAGGGTAGAGGATAACCCTTGGGTTTTGGGGGCTGAGGCCCTGAGGGTATGCTAACTTGAGTTTTTGCAGGATTAAAACTAGTTTGTAAAGGTTTTCCCAAGATTTTTCTCCAAGAGTTTATACTATCATAATGCTAAGCAACGGGTCTTCAATTCCCGCTTCGGCAAACCCGGCGGCCCGCAATTGGCATGCCGGGCAGGTGCCACAGGGTGGGCGATGGCCCCGGTAGCAGGTGTGGGTATGTGCGTACCAGTCCAAACAGCCCAATTGCTGCATGATTTGAATGCTTTCCGCTTTGGTTTTGTTCATCAGTGGGGTGTGAATCTGGATGGCGTATTCCATGCCTAACTGGATGCTATGTTCCAACGATTGAATAAAAGTATAGCGGCAGTCCGGATAGCCTGAGTAATCCGTTTCGCAAACCCCCGTATACAGATGCTGAATCTTGAGTTGATAGGCCCACGATGCCGCAATAGACAAAAACAATTGATTGCGACCTGGGACAAAGGTTGAGGGCAATTGCCCATCGGTATGGACAATGGCTGTCGTTGAATGGGTCAGGGCATTTTGGGTTAAGCTGGGCATAAACGATAGGTCGACGACTTTCAGTGGGGTTTGGGTATAATCGGCCAAGTAGCGGGCTTGGTCTAGCTCAATGCGATGGCGTTGCCCGTAATTAAAGGCAATGGCCTGAACGGCAGTATGATTGGCTTTGGCAATGGCCAAACAGGTTGTAGAATCCTGCCCCCCTGAAAAAACAACCAGGGCCTCACTCATGCGGTAACGGTTTCGGCCATCCGACGGGTGGCAATGCGTTCGGCCAACGCCGTATAGTGATTCAGTGATTGAACCGGGCGGGGGGCTTTGCTTAAATTATCAAAACAAAAGTACAAGGCATGGGTTGCAATGGCGTCCGATAAGGCGCGGTGCGCGTTGCTGTTAACAATGCCATATTTTTTCGCCAATACGCCCAAACTGCACCGGGGTTCTTGATTTTTCTTGGCCCAGTCCAGGGTACAAACAAATTGGTTGGTGTGTAATTTAGCGCCATGCACTTGGTTCATGATTAACAGCCAGGGGATATCAAAATCCGCATTGTGTACCACCAAGGTACTGGTCCCTACAAACTCACAAAAGGACTGAAACACGGACTCTGGAGACGGGGCGCCAATCATCATGCTTGTGGTGATGCCGGTTAGCTTGGTAATGGTTTCTGAAATGGACGTTTGGGTATGCACAAACGTTTGAAAGTGATTTAAATGCCCGTTGGTATCGAGTTTTAGGGCCCCGATTTCAATAATGTCATCGTGGTTCATATCCAAACCCGTGGTTTCAAAATCTAAAAATACCAAGGTATCTTTGGGTTTGGTTTCAAATAAGCTCATTTGGCCCACACAGTTGGGGTATTTGAAACATCGGCGAGCATTGGGGGATATGCGGGGGTGTAGGGTTATGGATTGGCAGGTTTTGCAGGTGTTTTCGGTGTCTAGGACTAAGTCATACTGGATCATATTGAGTAATCGGTCAGTATCCAGACACTGCTGGCACTTGGGACATGCGCCGGTATCGGATTCAAAGGCATGGTTGCAAAAGGGGCACCGATAACGGATATCAAAATCACAGGCCGTTTGGGTGCAATGCAGGCGATTGCCCTGAATGGTCAGGGCGTGTTGGCAGTTAGGACACGATGCCATTGTCTTGGTAAATTCGGCTACCTACGGCATTGGCTTGGCCTTGGTATTTGCCGTTGTACCCCTGTTGGGCGGCTTGGTCTAGGGTGCAAAACACCAGTTGGCAGACCCGTCGGCCAGCGACCAGTTGAATGGGGAGGGAATTGGCATTGTATAATTCTAAGGTAATTTTGCCTTCAAAGCCGGCGTCTACCCAACCGGCATTTTGAATAAACAGGCCCATGCGACCAATTGAGCTGCGGCCTTCCACAAAGGCGGTTAAGTTATTGGGCAACCGAATGTGTTCCTGGGTGGTTGCCAATACAAATGAATGGGGGGGTAGGGTAAAGGTATCGGCAACAATATCTCGGTATTCGATGGGTTCATCCATTTGAATACAGCCCATTTTATGTTCGTCGACCAGTAGGTAATGGCTGCCTAAGCAGCAATCCAGTGATGCGGGTTGCAAGGCATCGGGGTTAAACGGTGTTACGCTTAGTGACCCGGTGGCCATATACTCACGAATGCCATTGTCCGATAAAATCATAGGTTTTCCTCCATACGGGTATAATACCCCTCTGTCATTAAATCTTGGGTAGACGATATGCGGTCCAGATAGACAATGCCGTCCAAGTGATCGTGCTCATGCTGGACAATGCGGGCTTCAAAGTCTCGCAGAGTGACCGAGTGTGTCTCACCGGTTCGATCTTGGTACTGTAGCTGAACCAGTTGATGCCGACTTACAGTTCCCCGCATACCCGGAATGCTTAAACAGCCTTCAATATCGCGAACTTTGGGGGAGGGTAGTTGTGTTAGTTTGGGGTTAATAACGATGCGAATATCGGCCGCTGTTGTGGCAACTGGATCGGGCCAAACCAAATAGAGCCGTTTGGACACGCCTACTTGAGGGGCGGCTAATCCCACACCATTGGCGTGTTTTAAAGTTTCGATCATTTGATCAATGAGTATTTGAATATCGGGATGCAGAACATCCGGAATGGGCGCTGCTTTTTTAAATAAAATAGGGTCTCCCAACTCAACAATTTTAAGTGCTTTTGCCATAAAATTATTATATCAGCTTGGGTGTATTAAGGGAATCTGAACCTTGATTGATAGTATTAGAAGTCTGAACCTTGATGCGCAGGATTAGAAGGATTAACAGGATGAGGAAATAATCAAGTTAATCCTAAAAATCAAGAGAATCAAGGTCCAGACAATTTGTAATTATGAACCATGATGGTTTAGGATTAGAAATATTAATAGAATTTAAAAATGAAGCACTACGATATTACAAGTAAGATAATTGGTTCTGCGATGGAAGTCCATCGATCACTAGGAAATGGCTTTCAGGAAGTTATTTATCAACGTGCCCTTGAGATCGAAATGTCCAACAATGGATTGTCATTCCAACGAGAGTATAAAATGGACATTTTTTATAAAGATCATAGAGTCGGTGGAAGACGTGTCGATTTTTTTGTTGAAAACTGCATTATGGTTGAGCTAAAAGCAACGGTAGTCCTAGAGGATGTTCATCTTGCACAGGCAAAAAATTACTTAGAAGCATATAACCTAGAGATAGGTCTTTTAATAAATTTTGGCGGTAAAAGACTAGAATTTAAACGTGTCCACAACAATCAAGTTAATCCTAAAAATCAAGTGAATCAAGGTCCGACAATGTGCAAACAACCCAAACAAGCATCAGAAGAGTCGAGTCTGAACCTTGTGCGCAGGATTAGAAGTGTCAATAGGATTGGGTAACACGAGTCTGAACCTTGATTGATAGGATTAGAAGGATTAGCAGGATGAGGAAACAATCAAGTTAATCCTAAAAATCAAGAGAATCAAGGTCCAGACAATGTGCAAACAACCCAAACAAGCATCAGAAGAGTCGAGTCTGAACCTTGTGCGCAGGATTAGAAGTGTCAATAGGATTGGGTAACACGAGTCTGAACCTTGATGCTCAGGATTAGAAGGATTAGCAGGATGAGGAAACAATCAAGTTAATCCTAAAAATCAAGAGAATCAAGGTCCAGACAATTACTCTGTAGACACCGTTTCCCCGGATCGCAGCAATGCCGTTTGGGCGGCATGCCAAATTAAGGTGGCGCATTTGACCCGAACAGGGTATGCTTTAACACCTTCAAAAATTTTCAATTTTCCCAAAGCTTCTCTATCGGCTTCTTGATCAGTGGTAACCAAATTCAAAAACGATGCACACAGGTCTAACACGGCTTGGACATTCAGGCCAACAATGCGCTCCATCATCAGCGATGCGCTGGATTTGGATATGGCGCAACCGTCCCCGTCAAATCGCGCATCCACAATGGTGTGTTCGGCATCCAATTGAATATAGAGGGTATAATTGTCCCCACATAAGGGGTTTTTGCCATGGGCTACGTGGGTAGCGGTTTCTAGAACACCGAAATTTTTGGGGTTTTTGTTGTGTTCCAAAATGGTGGATTGATACAGCTGGCTTAAATTTCGACTCATGTCATCACCGATTGAACATACTGAATACCACGCAGCAATGCATCCACATCCGCTGTCGTGTTATACACCCCAAACGACGCCCGGGTAGTCGCTGACACATTAAACAATTGCATGGTCGGTTGCGCACAATGATGCCCCGCACGCACGGCAATGCCTTTGGAATCCAAAATTGTGCCCACATCATGCGGGTGGATGCCATCAAGTGTAAAAGATAAAATTCCAGTAGTGGGCTCCCCCACCAGGCGTAAGCCCGGACACGGCTTGAGTACATCATAAGCATAGGCCAGTAACCGAGACTCATGGTCCGCAATCGCCGATAAGCCAATGCCTTGAATAAAGTCAATCGCAGCACCCATTCCCATGACTTGCGCAATGGGCGGGGTCCCAGCTTCAAACCGCATGGGGGGTGGGGCAAACGTTGTTTTTTCAAAGGTGACCGTGTCAATCATATCCCCGCCATATTGATACGGAGGGAGTTCATCCAGCCACTGTTTTTTGCCATATAAAACCCCAACACCGGTGGGGCCATACAACTTGTGGGATGAAAAACAAAAAAAGTCGCAATCCAAGGCCTGCACATCAATGGCCTGGTGAGCAATGCTCTGAGCCCCATCCACCAATACCTTAGCCCCAACAGCATGGGCCAATTGAATGATTTGTTTGACGGGATGCTCAACACCCAAGGCATTGCTAATATGCCCCACGGCGACCAAGACCGTTTTGTGGTTTAGTTTTTTCTCAAATTCAACCATGTCCAAATGCCCATTGGCCATAACAGGCGCAACCACCAGCGTGCACCCCACTTGATCGCACACTTGCTGCCAGGGAATAATATTGGCATGGTGTTCCGTGTGGGTAATGAGGATTTCGTCCCCAGGGGATAACCAGACGTTTCCAGCCCCACTGGCCACCAAGTTAATGGCATCGGTGGTGCCTTTGGTGAAGACAATTTCACGATCCGATTTGGCGTTAATAAATCGCTGAACCTGGGCGCGAACCGTATCATACTCTTGGGTGGCTTGTTGGCATAGCCAATAAACCCCTCGATGCACGGTACCATACCGTTGGGAATAAAACGACTGAATCGCATCAATTACACACTGAGGCTTTAACGTAGTGGCGGCGTTGTCCAAGTAGACCAACTCAGGGTCTTGGACAAGCATGGGGAATTGTTGACGAATTAAATCGGTTTTAACCATTGGCGAATGGGTTCAGGGGCCATTTGATCCAAACTGTCCTGTAAAAAGGCGTTTAATAACAAGGCTTCAGCTTCAGTTTTGGATAATCCCCGAGCTTGCAAATAAAATCGGGCTTCATCCGATAATTGCCCAATAGTAGCGCCGTGATTGCATTGCACATCATCGGTCAAAATATCCAGCTCGGGTTTGGCGTTGCCAGACGCACGCTTAGACAACAGAATATGCTGGCTTAACTGATGCGTTAAAGTCCCCTTGGCGGCTCGGCCCACGGTTACTCGGCTGTTGTGATTGGAGATTGCGGTATCATACACAATGCTACGAAAGGTTTGGTTGCTGCTGCTGTTGGGTGTGCTGTGATTGGCGTGAATATTAAAATTAACACTGTTTTTATCCGTAATTTTAGACACACCAAAAAAATCAGCATGGGCCCCTGTAGCATCAAATGTGGCTGTGGCGGAGTAGTCCACGTGTTTGCCCCCTTGGGTAATAATTCCGCTGGTTAAATGGCTATCGGCTCCCATGGTAACGCTCATAGTTTGATTGATTGTGCTGCACGGTTGTAAAGCGTGTTGAATTAATAAACACAGCGTGGCGTTTTCCCCCAAACTCACCTGAAGGTGTTCATCAAGCGCCACGTTGGAACCGGCTGTCTGATCGTAGAGCACAACCGCCTGAGCATTATTGGCTAAGTGAATGTGCCAGTGTGCGGTTTGATCCTGCTCAGTCAGATCAATCGCAATGCGCTGGGGAGTATCGGCAACGGTGTCAATGTAAAGGTCGGTAAATTTAGCCATTGGCATGTGCCGATTCATAGGCTTGGACAATATCATCGTACCCATGTTTTTCCAGTGATACAGCCAGAGCGGCATCCCCCGATTCAATAATGCGACCCTTGTATAAAATATGCACAAAATCAGGCTTGATGTGATCCAATAAGCGTTGGTAATGCGTAATAAGTACAACCCCATTGGTGTCAGACTTAAACGAATTGACCCCTTCAGATACAATGCGCAAGGCATCAATATCCAAGCCTGAATCGGTTTCGTCTAAAATTGCCAGGCTAGGGTTTAAGAGCAACAATTGTAAAATTTCATTGCGTTTTTTTTCACCGCCAGAAAATCCGGCGTTTAAGTCTCGGTCTGCAAATGCCGTATCCATGCGCAACTGCTTTAATACAGTTTGCAAAACCCCATCAAAATCCAATGGGTCCAATTCAGGCTTGCCCATGTGTTTTTGCCGGTTGTTGTAGGCCTGTCGAAGAAAATCCGCATTGTTAACCCCAGGAATTTCAACTGGATACTGAAAGGCTAAAAATAAGCCAGCCATGGCCCGCTCGTCTGGGTCCATCTCATCCAATGCTTCTCCGTTCAGATGAATGCTTCCACTGGACACAGCGTAGGTCTCATCCCCAGCAATAACTTTGGCCAATGTGCTTTTCCCCGATCCATTGGGGCCCATAATGGCATGCACCTCACCCGCATTCACAGACAGAGACAAGCCATTGAGAATGGGCGTTTCATCAATACTGGCACATAGACGATCAACACTAAACAACATACGTATTCTCCTTATCCAACTGAATTTTCTAATTTTAAATTTAATAACTGGGTCGCTTCACTGGCGAATTCCATCGGCAATTGTTTAAAGACCGATTGGCAAAATCCCCCCACAATCATATTAAT
>Ga0181568_10003042_pt1 | contig 15191 bp, 10 predicted proteins | sample 101ome_20_FD_133758 | JGI IMG/M metagenome (GOLD analysis project Ga0181568, IMG submission 133758) | Coastal salt marsh microbial communities from the Groves Creek Marsh, Skidaway Island, Georgia - 101404AT metaG (megahit assembly) | ecosystem: Environmental > Aquatic > Marine > Intertidal... | reverse complement strand
TGCATGAGCTGTGAAAGAAGTTGCTCTTCCATCTAAACTCTTCTCAGCAGGTAATGCAGCAATTGCAGCTTGAAGATCAGCTTCAATTTGAGCATACACCTCTGCTGCAGTAGCTCTTGTTAATGTTGCAGAGTCACCAGCAGTTAATCTTGATTCAGTAAATAGTGGTACCCCACCAAAAATTTTCACTAATTCAAAGTAATAGTAAGCTCTTAAGAAATGAACTTCTCCATATAGCTCAGCTTTTCTTGTAAACTCAACTTTATCTTTATTTTCAACAAGATAATTTGCTCTATTTATTCCTTCATACATCCATTTCCAAGTTGATTCAAGTTGATCATTAATTGGATTGTGAATCATATCATCAATTTTTTGCAAACCAATAACATCAGTTGCACTCTCACCTCCACACAAAGAATTAGCAGTAGCTAAATCTCCAATCATCACAGAATAAATATTCCATTGTAGAACATCGTAAGTTCCGACTAAAGCAGCTTCATAATCTGCAGCTTTAGTAAAATAGTCACCAGCGACGATAGTGTATCCTTCTGATGCCTCGTAGTCAACATAATCTTCACAAGCTACAAAGCCTATTGAAATTAGGACTATTAAAATGTGTTTGTATAATTTATTTTTCATGTGATATATTTTTAAAATTTAAGTTTTACTCCAAGTGAAAGAACTCTAGGAGAAGGATAAGTTCCTCTATCAACACCAGAGTCTAAAACAGCATTTCCTCCATTTGAAATTTCTGGGTCATAACCAGTGTAATCTGTAAAAGTAAACGCATTTTTAGCAGATGCATAAATTCTTAGTCCTGTTAATGAAGAATCAGCTGAAAGTGGAACATTGTATCCAAGTTGGATATTTTTAATCTTCACAAAGCTACCATCTTCTACATATCTATCAGATTGTCTACTATTGTCGTTTCCATCAACAAAAGTGTATCTTGGCTCAGTTGTACTAGTTCCTGGGCCTTTCCATCTGTTTAATACAGATGCAAACTTGTTAGTGTAGTTAAGGTTTCTTTCATAACCTCTATAAATGTCATTTCCTACAGACGCGTAAGTAAATACCGAAAGGTCAAAGTTAGATACATTTAAGTTGAAGTTCCAACCTAGAGTAAAGTCTGGGAAAGGATCACCAATTTGAGTTCTATCGTCTCCATCAATATTTCCGTCTCCGTTTACATCTACATATCTAATATCACCAGGTTGTGCATTTGATTGAGTTGCATGAGCATCAACTTCAGCCTGAGATTGGAAAATACCATTTGTCTGCCATCCCCAGAATATACCAGGAGATTCTCCTTGTCTAAACTGTGTTAAATTTTTGAAAGGAATACCATAACCAGATCCCCATATGTACTTATCACCATTATTTATTTCCTCAACTGAGTTTTCAGCAGTTGTAAAATTAAATGTAGTGTTGAAGCTAACATTCTTTGCAATTTCATCTCCGTAAGATAAACTTATCTCGTAACCCTTTGTCTCAGTCTTACCAATATTAGCAACAGGGTATTCAGGGATACCTAAGTATAGAGATAGTGTCGGGCTGAATAATAGGTCATCAACAGTTTTGATAAAGTAATCAGCTGTTAAACTCAATTTTGAATCAAACATTCTTAAATCAAGACCAACATTAGTTTGTATTTGATTTTCCCATGATACATCATTATTTGGAATTCCAAGTAATGTAGATCCATTTATTATGTTTCCATCAAAAGTATATTTTGGGAAAGTAGAAATGGTACCAAACTGTGGTCTTGCGTTATCGTTACCAACAGATCCGTAACTTGCTCTTACTTTTAAGAAATTAACAACAGATGAGTTGAAAAAGTCTTCATTTGAAGCTACCCATCCAAGTGATGCAGAAGGGAAAACAGCAAACTTGTTGTTTGAACCAAAGCTTGTAGATCCGTCTCTTCTAACGGTTAAAGAAGCTAAATACTTTTCATTAAAATCGTACTCAACTCTACCCATTAGTGAAACGCTTCTATTTACATAACCCCATGAACCTGTTGTTTGGTTTTCAATACCACCAGATGCTGATTGAAGATCTGCATAAGTCCATGAGTTAAATGGTATGTTTACATTACTACCACTTATACCATCGTTTGTACTTTTACCGATTGTAAATCCAGCAAAAATATTGAAGTTGTGAGTGTCTTCAATTGAAAAATCATAATTAGCGAAAACCTCGTAAGTGAAGTTAAACCAGTTCTGACTAGATTCATTAACTCTGTTGTAATCGTCTTCAGTTCTTGGAGTCAAATCAGCATTTGCATTTGTTCTATTGTGACCAACTCCATAATACTGAAACGGAGTAAATCCTTTTTGCTTTTGCCAAATTGAAGAATAACCTAATCTATTAGTTATTTTTAAATTATCAAGTAATTGGTATTGTAATTCAATTTTCCCAATAATTTTATCAGTTTTATTTTCTCCAAAAGAATTTGATAAACCAGCAAGTGGGTTAATAACTTCCTGAGTAATTGTTTGACTCATCCCATAGGCACCGTCAACCATTGGCGAAATAGAAGGATCAAAATTTAAAGCATTAAAAACTTGACCACCACCAAAACCATTTCCTTTAATGTTTGAGTATTTATTATTAATAAAAAGCTTTAAGTCGTCAGATAAGTCAGTAACAAAATTAGCAGTAAGAGTAGATCTGTCATAAAAGTCTTTCTCTCCACCACCAGCTACACCTTCTTGAGCTAAGTAACTAGCAGAAAGAAAATATGTAGTCGTATCAGATCCACCTGAAGCAGATAAAGTTGTATTAGAAATAGGTGCAGCATCAAACAATTCATCTTGCCAGTTTGTCCCAACTCCTAGTGCAGAAGGGTTGTTAAACAACAATGGACCACCTGATGTTACACTACCTTCATTCAAAATAGCTGCATATTGAGCCGCGTTTAATACATCAATAAAACGATCAACTTCTTGCATTCCATATGAAGAATCTAAAGTAAATTCTGTTTCTTGATTTTTCTTTCCGGATTTAGTAGTAATAACAATTACCCCGTTACCTCCTCTAACACCATAAAGTGCCGTAGTAGAAGCATCTTTTAAAACAGAAACTGATTCAATGTCAGTAGCACTTAAGGCATCAACATCCCATAAGGATGAATTGATACCATCAATTACAACTAACGGGTCAGTTCCTGAAAAAGAAGTTATACCTCTAATAAGAACTGTAGGTTTACCACCAGGATTTGGTGAAGAAATGACATTCAAACCAGACTGTCCTTGAAGGGCATCTTCAATTCTTGTAGGTTTTAACTTTTCAACATCCTCACTAGATACAGTAGTAACCGATCCAGAAATATTAGATGCTTTTTGTGTACTGTAACCAACAAGAACAACTTCGTCTAAAGCCTCAACATCTTCTTCTAAAGAAACACTGATGTTAAAAGAACTTCCAACTTGAACTTCTTGAGTTACATATCCGATGTAAGAAAATTGGATAACGTCACCAGAACTAACACCAGAAAGACTGAAATTTCCGTCAAAGTCTGTCTGTGTACCAGTCTGGGTACCTTTAATCACAACACTAACACCAGGTAAAGGACCATCTGTTGATGCGTCCGATACGGATCCAACTAAGGTAGAATCTTGAGCTACCATGAAAAAAGATCCAAATAAGATAATTAATGATAATAATTTTGTTTTCATATTTAGTTTTTGTTTTAGAAAGCTTAAACTTAAAGTAAAATTATTGTTAACCAAACATAAATAACCTATACAGATTTAGTAATTAGTTAATTATAATGCACTAAAAATGATAAATTCGCAAAATTAAAGGGTGCTTTCCATATATAATGATAAATAATAGATTAAAAAATTATGGGATAACAATAACTCTAATCGATAATGTATAGGTTTTGTATAGCTTAAAGGGTAATATATTAAGATGAATTTAGAAAATCTATAAACTTAATAAATGCTCTGTTAAACCTTCTCCATGAGAAAGTTTCATTTTTTTTCTGAGCCTATATCGTTTAATTTCAACACTGCTTAAAGAGATATTAAGTAAAGGTGCTATATCCTTAGAAGATAGATTAAGTCTTAGGTATGCGCAAAGCCTGAGATCGTTGTTTGTTAGAGATGGATGTGTTGATTTAACCTTTTTAAGAAAATCTTTATCGGCATTATTGAAAGCCTCTTCGAAAAATTTCCAATCGTCTTTATTATTTAAATTTCTATCTATCATCTTGATAACAGAGAAAATTTTGTCAGGATTGTCGGTCTTTTTAAGATCTGATTTGATTTTACTTAAAAATTGATTCTTTTTAATCATGCTCATTGTAGATACTGCGAGCTCTCTATTTTTACTCTCAATATCAGTTTGAAGCTTAGTATTTTCAACTGCCATTAAAGCTTGCTTTTTTTCGAACTCAATAAGTTCCAATTTACTTTTATTAATACGCATCATTTTCTCTTCCTTTTCTTGATAATATTTTTCATATGATCTATTAAAAAAGAAGAATAATATTGCAAAAACCAGAAAATAATTTGCTATCATAAAATTGGAAAAATACCAAGGCCTCTCAACTGAAAAAGAAATTGATTCGGTATTTTCAGAATACAAAGTTCCTATTTTAGCTCTAACTTTAAATTGATAACTTCCAGGTTTTAAATTGTTGAAAGTAATTATTGGTGTTTCAGAAATTTCAGTCCATTCGTTTATATAGCCGTCAAGCACATATTCAAAAGTAATAGGTTGGAATTTTTGATAATTAGAAACACTAACATGAAAATTCAAATTATTAGAATTGTAATCTAACTGAATAAGTTCACTTGGGCTAACTAAAGAGGATTCTTCATTAAGTTTAAAGGCTTCAATTTTATTTATTGAAACTGTTGGAGAAATTAAACTATACTCATCTAAATTAAGATTAATATAGCCATTGTTTGTTCCAATAATATAATTTGATTTATCAATTTTGGAAATGTTCTCAAAAACAGTTCTTCGAAGTTCATTTGAAAAAACAAGAGAATTCACCTTTTTATTTCCAGTAACTAAATCTTTATAAACATAATGAATGTTATTCTCTGAAAATAACCAAAGTTTACCATCCTTATCATTTCTAATAATCCCGTAAAGTAATTCTTTTGAAGATAAATTGGTCAGTAAAGTGTCAATTGAAAAACCATTTGTAATGGAGTTGTATTTCATAACCCCGGCAGAAAAATTATAATAAATATTATTATCAAATTTTGCTAGACTTGTATTTCCACCCTTAATTGCAATGGAATCGAGTTCGTAATCGATCACTTCATTAAAATCTGAGTTAACAGATAATTTGTAAACGCCTTTATAACCATGACTAACTATAATCTTGCCATTATTTGAAATTTCAAAAAATCTTGAAGAAATATCAAATCCTGATAATTTATTTTTTAGCACCCATTCACCATTATTTTGAGTAAGTATATATAAACCATCGTAACTTCCTTGAACTATGTCCTTGGAATCTGAAGATTTTTTTCTAAATGTCCAGGATCCAAGAGTATAATCAATCTTCTTTGCAGTTGAATTATTCACAACAAATGTCCCTTGATCGTGTCCACAAAAAAGGGTACCATTAATTTTTTCTAATGACCAAACTTGACCAGAGGTATTTTCAATTAATGCGAACTCAGAATTTGAGTTGTACTTTTTATAAAATAGTCCTTGATTAGTTCCAATATATAATATACCATTATGTAAAATGGAAGCATAAACCGTCCCTAAATTTCCATTTTCATCATTAAAAATTGAAAAGGGTGAATTAATGTTAACAACAGAAATTCCGTTATCTAAACCAAGCCAAATATTACTTTCCTTATCCTGGTACAATGAGAGGACAGTGTTATTATTCAGACCATTAGATTTATCGTATTTAGTTAGAAGATTTAAATTTGAATCAAGAAAAATCACTCCTTTGCCAATTGTTCCTAAAGCGATGGAGAAATCATTTAATTGTAAAGAGTTAAAAATTGTAAGATTTTTATCAATATCAAGAAAAGATTTACGTTTGGATAATTTACCTGAAAGGTTTCTGGAATAGAAACCATCATTCGCTGTTAAAAAAAGTAATCCATTTTTTGTATTAAATACATTTATTACTGGAGATGGAAGATCCATGTTGCTAATAACCAGCTCAGGTTGTCCATTAACTAATTTAAAAAAACCATTATCTAAACTAAAATAGATCTGATTTTCTATAACAAGAGATCTTTTTATAGTGCCGTCAACTTTTAAATATTTTACTTCATTTGAATTGGTATCTAAAAAAATAAATCTGTGAAGTGATTGAAAAATAATCCAGTTATCTAAAGATATAATGCCCCAAAACTCCTCATCTTCCTCAATTTTCAAATTAAGACTTTCAACTATAGAGTTGTATTTATAAGAACCATCAACAGATTTCTGCCATGAACCAAAATCAGAATGAGAACCAGTGTATATCAATTCACCAGTATCTTTTACGGATCTTATTATAGTTCCATTTGGAGAAGAATATTTAGTCCAGCTAGTGCCATCAAAAATTAGAAGGCCTTCACTATTAGAAAATAAAATTTCATTTGAGCTAGAACCATCAATCATCCAATTTTGGTTTGCTCCATTATAATCTTGTGATGTATATGACTGTATAGGTGGCAAAAGCTGTGCCTTTACAGAAAAACAAACTAGTAAAAAGAATAATATATTTTTCAAAAAGTACTGATTATTAGATCTTTATAAAATAATACCCTAAGTTTTTAAGATACGCTAAAATATAAAAAAAATGAAAACTGTATAGTTATATTAATTTGAGTTAAATTATTTAAACTAATTAATTAATTCAAACTTAATTTTTTGGAACGATTGTTGAATTTAAGATTTCGTTAAATAAATTTACTATGAAAAATAAAAGAAGAGAATTTTTAAAAAACGTTTGTCCAACTGTAGCATTAGCTTTTTTCGGAGTTACTATGCTTGAAGCTTGCTCATCCGGAGGTGAAGATGAAATGATTGGAGGAGGAAATGGTTCAGGTTCAGGAAATAGTGGAAATTCTAACAGTGGTTATTCGGTTAATGGTAATACCATAACTATAACACTTAGTCATTCAAATTTTTCTTCTTTAAATTCCAACGGCTGGATGAACTTTACAGCTCAAAATATGCTATTGTTAAAAATAGATTCTTCTACTTACAGGGCTTTCACTAACTCATGTCCACACCAAGGTCAAAGAAATAACTGGAGCTACAATACATCCCAAGATAGATTTGTATGTAGCGCTCACGGAAATTCTTACCCAACAGATTGTGAAACAAACGGTACAGCTGGAGGTGCTTTAAGCTGTTATACTGCTACTTACAATAACGGAGTATTAACTGTTGTAAAGTAAATTTAAATTTCTTGGAAATTTAAAAAAGAGAAAAAAACAATGTTTGCTAATAAAAGATTTGTAGAAAAAGGTATTTCTTTATTAACTACAAATTTCTGATAAACAAACTGAGTAGCAAGACCGATTAAAAACCAACCCACATAGTTTTGCAATGGAACCGAAGGAAGGTCAAAAATCCAAAATCCTAAAAGAGGAGCTACTGGCTCAATGATTAAATCGAGAAGTATCATAAAAATCGCTCCTGTTAAAATTGAAAACTTCAGATTTTTTTTAAATATATAACTTGAAATTGATCCTGTAATAAATGTTAAAATAATCCAGTTAATTCCAATTAAAATGGGGACCCCAAAAACTTTAGTCCCTAAATTATCTAAATAAACATAGTCTCCAAAAATATAACCATAGTTAACTCCTAAAATTTCACAAATCATACCAATTAAGAAAATTGTAAATACAGACAGTAGTTCTCTTTGAGTAATTTGGATTTGATTAACAAAAAGTAAAAAAAATGAGATGATTAAATTTACGGGTGTAAAAGACAAAAACAGATCTTTGTTTCCGTATGAAATTCCAATCATTCCACAGACGTGAAACAACCATATTACAAATACAGAAACCTTTGATGTTGAACTTATTGGGATTAAAAATTTCATTTATTTTTTATTATTTCAGAAACTATTTTTGCCGACAATAAGCAAAGAGGAATTCCACCACCAGGGTGAACACTTCCACCACAAAAATATAAATTTTGAATATCATTTGAAAAGTTAGGGTGTCTTAAAAAAGCAGACATTTTATTATTACTAGATGACCCATATAGTGAACCCAAAAAAGATTGTGTATTTTTTTCAATAGTCAATGGGGTGTAAATTTTTTCAAATTCAATTTTCTTTTCAATATCAATATCTAAAACCTTGTTTATTTTTTTTATAATATTAGATCTAACTGTTTTAACAATATCATCCCAATCTTGCCCTGAATTATTAGGAGTGTTTATCATTACAAACCAATTTTCACACCCTTTAGGAGCATCTGAAATAACATCCTTTGATGTAATATTAATATAAACTGTAGGGTCTTTACAAATTGATGAATATTTAAATATAGATTCAAACTCCTCTTTGTAATTTTTTGAAAAAAGAATGTTATGTAATTCTAAATTTTTAAAACTTTTATTAATTCCCCAATAAAATATCAAAGCTGAACTCGATCTTTCTTGTTGTAAAATTTTTTCTGGATGAAATGAAGTTTTTAATAAACTTTTGTACGTTGGAACAATGTCCATATTAGAAATTACTACGTCCGATTTAAATATTTGATTATTGACTCTTACACCAACAGCTTTATTATTCTCTAAAATAATTTCACTCACCAAATGATTAAACTTAAATTCGATGTTTTGTCTTAATCCCAGCTTATATAAAGAATTGACAATGTTAATCATTCCTTTTTTGCTAACATAGGTTCCGTATTCTTGCTCTAGATGTTGAATTAAAGTCATCATTCCTGGTGTTTTGAATGGTGATGACCCGTTATAAGTAGCAAATCTATTAAAAAGTTGAACTAAATGGGGCTCTCTCAACTCTTCAGAATTAACCTCATTTAAAGTTTTATTTATTTGAAAACTAAATAAATTAAAAATACCCTTCAATAAGTCTAATGAAAGATAAGTTTTTAACTTATGCAGTGATTTTTCAAGAAATATACTTTTTGTTAAGTCATATTTTTTTTTCGCCTTTTTTAAATAAGTAGACACAACTTTTTTATCAACTTTTAAAACTTTATTTATTTCGTTAATAAATCTATCTTTTTCTGAATATGCATTTAAAATGACACCATCTTCCCAAAAATATTTACATGATATTTCTTTTTTCTTATATGTAAAGTTCATGCTTGGGTCTTCGTCAAATAAATGAAAAAGCTCGTCAATATAATGCGGCATTGTCAATAGTGAAGGTCCTGCGTCAAATCTATAATCACCTAACTTAAAAGAAGATAACTTTCCGCCAGGATAATTATTGTTTTCAAAAACAACAACATCATATCCAATAGATTTAAGTCTTAAAGCAGATGCTATTCCTGCAACACCTGAACCAATAATTATTGCTTTTTTCAATTTGAAAATACTTTTGTTTTTTTACCCAAAACTACAAACCTGGAAAACAGTTCTTCTTTATACCATTTTCTTTTTTTAGTTTTCTTTACAATCTCGGAATGATCTGCATTTTTATAAGCAAAATCTTTTACAGATTGCAAATTATCCCAAATACTAAACGTAGCTTGTTGAACAAATGGCAACTCACCTATACCCTTAAACCATTTGACTCCCTTTGCATTTTTAATTGCTTTTGATGCTTTTGGCACAGAGTTCCAAAACTCAAAAAGTTTTGAATAATTCAATGTTGCCCTAGTAAGTATTGCCAGCGGTAAATCTGTATTTAAATTATTATTTGAAATAGGGAAAGGATTAATTCCGTCCCATTTTCCGTGACTGTGAATTGGCTTCAAAAAGTAATCGTTTCTGGAAAACGCTTTTTGAGAGATTTGAAATGAATGAGTACTATTATTTAAAAATTCATTTGCGGACTTATCATCTTTCCAAACGCATAAAAGTGAGTAGGTTTTAAAATCTGGAAATAAACTAAAACCTGCACCCGCTCCCGTTCCAAGTAATTTATAAAACATTAATCCTTTAGTCTTTTTTAATAGCTTATTTGCTAAATACATTTGTTTAAAAGCCCAAAACTTATTATTACTGTAAGTGAAAAATGAAATTGTAACCAATTGAAAAATTATTTTAAGTAATAGTCATGTAATTTAAAAATTATTCTCTCTTTAACTTCATTTGACGAAAATGAAGCATTGATGGCATTAATATTAGATTCAAAAAATTCTTTTTTGTTCCATTTAAAATATTTATTCATTAGGCTATATTCTTTGTTCATGTCTGTATCAGAAATTGTTCTCCCATCAGTATTAATACTTAAAGAAATTCCATATTTATACAATTTATCAATAGGATGATCTTTAGCATTATTAAAAACTTTTGTTACAATATTACTTGTTACACATATTTCAAGATGAATATTTTCTTTTTTAATTTTTTCCATCAGTTCATCACTTTCTATACAACGAACACCGTGGCCAATTCTTTGAGGTTTTAAGTGCTGTAAAGTATCCAAAACACTTTGACTTCCTAAGGCCTCTCCAGCATGAGCTGTACATAAAATATTATTATTCCTAACTATCTTAAAAGCTTTTAAATGATTGTCTAATGGGTAACCTGCCTCATCCGCAGCGAGATCAAAACCAACAATATTTTTATTTGAAAATGAATTAAATAATTCAGCGGTTCTTAAACTTTCCTTTTGATTAAAATGTCTTAAAGTACACAAAATTAATCCCACTTCAATTCCTGATTTTTTTGATTCGATAAAAGTTTTTTCACTAACGATTTTTACAACCTCCTCAGCATTTAATCCTTTTTTTAAATGAAGAAGTGGAGCAAATCTGACCTCAGCATAGATTATGTTATCAGATTTAAATTGATTAAAAAGATCCTCAACCACAATTTCTAATTGCTGTTTTGTTTGCATATGCTCTAAAGCTATATCTGCACACTTAATGTAATCTTTAAGACTATTAGAACTAGTACCAATAAATTTTTCTTTGTAGGTTGATAGACTAATTTCAGGACTGATTTTTTTTAAAGCATCAAAACTTAGACAACAATCTAAATGAACATGTAGCTCAACCTTAGGAAATTTTTTAAACTCATTAATCATTACTCAACTATATAAAGTGAATTAATTGGTTTATTATCATCACAAATATTAATAACATATAAATTAGAATTATTATCATCTTCAATGTTATTGTAAACTCGACTTCCTAATAAATTATTTGCAAATGATGGTATTGTATTACTATGACCAACAACTAAAACAACTTTTCCTTTGTTTAATTTTAAAAAGTCATCATAGTCTATGTTAGAGGGACTATAAATCACTATGTCTTCACCATTAGAGATTGGTTGAATAGTTTCAATAGTTCGGTAATAATTTGTTGAATAAAACTTATCAAATTTTATGTTTTTAAAAAAACTTTTCCATTTAAATGTTCTTTCTATACCCTTATAATTTAAATGTGGATTTCTTTCTTCTTTATTAGTACGATCTTTTTCAGCATGTCTAATTAAATATACTGATGTACAATTTGGCTCATCACCATATTGACTAATTATAGAAACTGGGCTAAAAAATAATATTAGATATAATAGTTTTTTCAAATTAATTTAAATTAATTTTTGAAGGAAGTTCAAACAACTCTAAATCAAAACTTTCCAAAGATGCAAGAAGATGATCAAATAAATCAGACACTATGTTTTCATAACTCTTCCATTCTTTGTTAGTTATAAATGCGTAAATTTCCAAAGGAACACCTTGTGATGTTGGTGTTAATTGTCTACACATAATTGTCATTTCTTTACTAATATTATTATTGTTTTGAAGATAATTTTCAGTGTATTTTCTAAACAATCCAATATTTGTTAGATTTCTTCCATTTACTTTTAAACGATCAACAATATCTAATTTGGAATTATGCTCTTTTATTTCAAGCTTTATATTTTTAATGTAATCTTTAATTAAACTAATCTCTTTAAGTTCTAATAGATCTTTGTCTGTCATAAATCTAATTGATGAACCTTTAATTAATAATGCTCTTTTAATTCTTCTTCCCTGAGAATCACTCATTCCTCTCCAATTTTTAAATGAGTCTGAAATTAATTTATATGTTGGTATGGTCGTGATTGTTTTATCAAAGTTTTGCACTTTAACAGAACTCAAATTAATTTCAATAACATCTCCGTCTGCTCCGAATTGTTTCATGGTAATCCAATCTCCAATTCTAATTAAATCGTTTGAACTTAACTGAATACTTGCAACAAAACCTAAAATAGTGTCCTTAAAAATCAATAAAATAACTGCTGATAAAGCACCCATAGCAGTAAGAAATGTTGAAACTTCTTTTCCAGTTAAAATGGAAAAAATAAAAATAATAGCTGTAAACCATACCAATATCATTGCAACTTGAACAAAGCTATCAATTGGCTTATCTTTAAATGAATCTAAAGTTTTCAAAAACTTTTTTGAAGCATTAAAAAAGCTTCTAATTATCCATACTATTAGGAAAATAAAATAAAGCTCTAAAACTAATTTTGAATAACTCAGCAAATCAGTATATTCTTCAAGCCATAACGGAATAATCCAATATAAAAAAACAAAGGGGACAAGTCTTGATAGGTGAATATGAATATTGTTTTCAACTAAAAAATTATCAAAATTGTTTTTAGAATTAATCGATATTTTTTCAAGTAGGTTTCTAACAAACGTTTTAGAAATATAATTCAATACTAAAACACCAATAATTATTAGTAAACCAACTAAAATCATATTAATTATTAAGGCATAAAAAGCAGGAATTTCTAATCCAACTAATATGTCATAAAAAAGATTATTTAATTTCATTTAAATTTATTTTAAAATAATTCTTCTTGGGCTCCAGATTTTTTTATTCCCAAGTGTTCGTATGCTAATTTGGTAACCTCTCTTCCTCGTGGTGTTCTAACAATAAATCCTTGTTGAATTAAAAAAGGTTCATAGACTTCTTCAATAGTTTCAGAACTTTCAGAAACCGCAGTAGACAAAGTATTAATTCCAACAGGTCCTCCTTTAAATTTTTTAATTAAAGTCATAAGAATTTTATTGTCCATTTCATCTAAACCATTTTTATCAACATTTAATGATTTTAAAGCATATCTTGTAATTTCTAAATCAATGGAACCATTACCTTTAATTTGTGCAAAATCTCTAACTCTCCTTAACAACGAGTTAGAAATTCTTGGTGTTCCCCTACTTCTTCCGGCTATTTCGATAGAGGCATTATCATTTATTTCAATATCTAAGATTTTTGAACTTCGCTGAACTATAGTTGAAAGTAATTCTGTATTGTAATATTCTAATCTACTATTTATTCCAAATCTAGCTCTCATTGGAGCAGTAAGAAGACCTGATCTTGTGGTAGCCCCAATCAGTGTAAATGGGTTTAAATTGATTTGAACTGTCCTTGCGTTTGGACCCGTCTCAATCATAATATCAATCTTATAATCTTCCATAGCTGAATACAAATATTCTTCAACTATCGGACTAAGTCTGTGAATTTCATCAATAAACAGCACGTCCCTTGGTTCCAAGTTTGTGAGCAATCCAGCTAAATCACCAGGTTTATCTAAAACTGGGCCTGAAGTTACTTTCAAATTTACACCCAACTCGTTAGCAACTATATGCGCTAAAGTAGTTTTCCCAAGACCAGGAGGTCCATGAAACAATACATGGTCGAGAGAATCAGATCGTTGATTACAAGCTTCAACAAAAACTTTTAAATTATTTAGAATTTGGTCTTGACCAGCAAAATCATCAAAAGAAAGAGGCCTTAAAGCTTTGTCAATTTCGAAGTCTTCATTTGTAAAACTAGAATCGGTAGGATCTAAATTTTCATTCATCTAATCAAAGATAGGGAAAAAGAAAATCTAAATTGGCAGTTCTAATTAGTGTTCAGTTTCAACTTCTCCTTTAGAGTGAGGTGTAGTTTGCAAAACAAAATCTTCTTTTTGCCCAGGTTTACTGTAATCGTATGCCCATCTGTGAACATGCGGAATTTCACCAGGCCAATTTCCATGAATATGTTCTACTGGAGCTGTCCATTCCATAGTATTTGATCTCCAAGGATTTTGTTCAGCTTTCTTTCCAAAGAACATGCTATGCAAAAAGTTATATAAAAATACCAATTGAGCAGCACCAGCTAATAAAGCAAAAACAGTAATCACAACATTAATATTGGCTAAATCATCAAAATACGGAAATGCAGTATTTGTGTAATATCTTCTAGGTAAACCAGCCATACCGATAAAATGCATTGGGAAAAATACTCCATAAGCAGAAATTGCTGTTACCCAAAAGTGGATATAACCGAGATTTTTATTCATCATTGTCCCAAACAATTTTGGAAACCAATGATAAACTCCAGCAAATAATCCATATAAAGCAGAAATACCCATAACTAGATGGAAATGTGCAACAACAAAATATGTATCATGTATATTAATATCTAGAGTACTATCACCTAAAATAATTCCCGTTAATCCACCTGTTATAAAAGTTGATACCAATCCTATTGAAAAAAGCATACCAGGATTAAACTGTAAATTCCCTTTCCATAAAGTTGTTATATAATTAAAAGCTTTGACCGCTGAAGGGATAGCTATTAATAAAGTAGTAAAGGTAAATACAGACCCTAAGAAAGGATTCATTCCAGAAATGAACATATGATGACCCCAAACAATTGTTGACAAGAATGCGATAGCTAAAATTGAAGCTACCATAGCTCTATATCCAAAAATTGGCTTTCTAGAATTAGTAGCTATAATTTCTGATGTTATTCCTAAAGCTGGCAATAAAACAATATATACCTCAGGGTGTCCTAGAAACCAGAAAAGATGCTCAAAAAGTACAGGTGAACCACCTTGATAGTGAAGGACTTCCCCTTGAACAAAAATATCAGATAAAAAGAAAGAAGTACCAAAACTTCTGTCCATAATTAAAAGTAGAGCAGCAGATAATAGGACAGGGAAAGAGATAACACCAATTATTGCTGTTACCCAAAAGTGGATATAACCGAGATTTTTATTCATCATTGTCCCAAACAATTTTGGAAACCAATGATAAACTCCAGCAAATAATCCATATAAAG
>Ga0181568_10003040_pt1 | contig 15202 bp, 15 predicted proteins | sample 101ome_20_FD_133758 | JGI IMG/M metagenome (GOLD analysis project Ga0181568, IMG submission 133758) | Coastal salt marsh microbial communities from the Groves Creek Marsh, Skidaway Island, Georgia - 101404AT metaG (megahit assembly) | ecosystem: Environmental > Aquatic > Marine > Intertidal... | reverse complement strand
TTCGTTCGTAAAGTAATGTTTGTAAAGTATTCAATGGGTTTTGTTTGTATGCCAGGAGGATATGGAACATTAGATGAACTCTTTGAATCTCTAACTTTAATTCAAACTAAAAAGATTGACAAAAGACCAATATGTTTGGTGGGTTCAGAGTATTGGAGTGGAATGGTTACTTGGCTCAAGCAAGTTATGCTAGATCAAGAAGCAAATATTTCTCCTGAAGATTTAGACTTATTTAAAGTTGTTGATACTGCTCAAGAAGTGATTGATGTTATTGACGAGTTTTATAAAGACGAGAGCCATAGACTCAAACCAAATTTCTAATGCCCTTAAGATTTTACTTTTTATTCCCGTTAATCCTGCTTGGTAGCTTGTTTCTTTCTTTTGAGGTTTTTTCGCCTTTAACTGAAGAAGAGGTATCTATTGATTACAAATCTGTAGATTTTATTAAACCTATAGATCTGCCTTTCAAACTTTCGGGTAATTTTGGTGAAATAAGAAATAATCATTTCCACTCTGGACTTGATATTAAAACTAACGGAGAAATTGGTTATCCTATATATGCAATAGCAGATGGCTATGTTTCTAGAATTAAAATTTCGCCTTATGGATATGGTAAAGCAATTTATATCACTCATCCTAACGGATTTACATCAGTGTATGCGCATTTGAGTGAGATATCAGGTGAGTCTGGAAAATATTTGAAAACCCAACAATATAATAGGAAAAGCTTCTCTGTTGACTTATATCCTAGTAAAAATAGGATTAAAATAAGGCAAGGGCAAGTAGTTGCTAAATCAGGAAACTCAGGTGGTTCTGGCGGTCCGCATTTACATTTTGAAATAAGAGAAACGGCTTCTTCTAAACCTATAAACCCATTAAAGTTTAATTATGAATTGCCAGATTCAGTTGCTCCACTCATAGAGTCTGTTAGCTTTTATGCCATAAATGATAACTCTGGAATAGTAGCCTCTAACACTTTCAAGGCTTCTAATAAACTTACTTTACCTGTAAAAAAGATTAATGGCGTTTATAGAGTAGTTAATGATTATCCAATCAAATTAAAGGGACGTATTGGTTTTGGTGTTGAGACCTACGATAAAGCCTCTCTTGCGCCTAATACCCTTGGTATTTATTCTATTGATACCTATGTTGATGGTAAGAGAATTAGCTATTTTAAATCAGATAAATTTAGTTTTAAAGAGAGTAGGTATGTCAATAGCTTAATTGATTTTGAGGAAAAATATAACAACAACAAAGTAATTTCAAGAACTTATCGTCTTCCTGGTAATAAATTATCGCTTTATAAGGATATGAAAAATAAAGGAATTTATGATTTTGGAGAGATAGCTGACGAAAAGGACGTGGTAATTGTGGTTAAAGACATTGCCAATAACACGTCTGTATTAAAATTCAAGGTACAGATTTCAGAGGAGTTTTTCTTGTTTGAAAGAGATCATGCTATTGATAAGGAGATGTATTTCTATAATACAATCAATGAACTCAAAAAAGAGGATATATATGCTAGATTTCCTAAATATGCATTTTACAAATCATTCTTTTTTAAGCATGAAAATTTAGAGCCAAATTTTGATAAAAAGTGCTATTCACCTATACATAAACTTGATGAGCCTAGCGTTCCTGTGCATAGGTATTATGAGTTAAAAATTAAGCCTACACATTTTAATCCTAAACTCAAGGATAAATATCTTATCGCAAGTATTGGAAGAAATGGTCAACTTGAATCAGAGGGAGGAACCTATATTGATGGCTATGTTTATACCAAAACACGGGTTATGGGTAAATTTACAGTTGTGGTAGATAGTTTGCCGCCTGTTATAGAACCACTAAACGTTTATGATGGTAAAAACGTAAATGGACAAAATTATATAGACTTCAAAGTTGAAGATGATTTTACTGGAATAGATTATTTTGAGGGTACTATTGATGATCAATGGGTATTGATGGATTATGATGCTAAAAAAAATAGATTGAGATATATAATTGATGAACATTTAAAACCTGGTGAGCATCAAATGATAATTACAGCTAGTGATGAAAAAGGAAATGAGTCGTATCACAGACTTAAAATAGTGCGTTAATCTTGCTAACTTAACTCAAAAATAATAAATATGAGTATAACAAATCTCAAAGCTGGAGATCAAGCTCCGGCTTTCAATACAACAAATCAAAATGGAGAACCTATTAGTTTGGATTCATTTAAAGGGAAAAAAGTAGTGTTGTATTTTTATCCTAAAGATTCAACTCCTGGGTGTACTATGCAAGCTTGTAATCTAAGAGATAATTATGAAGCATTACTAAAGGCTAATTATGTAGTTTTAGGTGTTAGTGCAGATTCAGCTAAAAAGCACCAAAACTTCATTGAAAAGCAAAATTTGCCTTTTGATTTATTAATGGATGAAGACAAGAAAATCATTAAGGATTATGGTGTTTGGGGTTTGAAGAAATTTATGGGTAAAGAATTTGAAGGTATTCATAGAACTACATTCGTAATCAATGAGCAAGGCTTAATTGATGAGGTAATTATGAAAGTAAAAACCAAAGATCATACAGCTCAAATATTAAAATAGCTATCTTTCATTAAGATGAATATACTACTAAAAGCGGCTTAAGCCGCTTTTTTTATTTGATCTAATTATTAAAGTATTGTCAATTGAAATCTAATTCAATTATGAATTTTAATTGTCTAAGTAGATAAACCATTAAGCCACCGAATAAATTGGAAATTAAAAAGACTTATTCTTTTTTAATTCCGGTATTTGCCGTACATTTGCCCTCAAATTAAGGTTCTTAACACTTATTAGGAAAATGACCATGAGAAAATTATTACTAGTAATCACAGTATTTTTAGGATTAACAAGCCAGCTTATTGCCGGTGGTCAGGCTCAAGAAGAAGGAGCATTTAATCCATCTGAAGTTATTATGCATCACATTTCAGATGCCCATGAATGGCATTTTGCAGGTGACTTTGCCATTTATTTACCAGTAATCATAGTAGATGGTGGTCTGAAGTTCTTAGGTTCATCTTCTGATTTCTATCATAATATTGAAGAAAATGATGGACATCATTATGGTGTTAAAGGTGATTATGCCTTATTTCATGAGCATATTTACAAATTAGAAAATGGTACTTTGAACTTTGATGAAGAAGGACATCCAACTAATGCATCTATTTCGCTTGATTTTTCAATTACTAAAAATGTTGCATCAATGATGTTGTCGGCTGTTCTATTATTTCTAATATTTTCAACAGTTGCAAAGGGTTACAAGAAAAATGAAGGTAAAGCACCAAAAGGACTTCAGTCATGGCTTGAGCCAGTTATTATTTTTGTAAGAGATGATATAGCTAAACAAATGATTGGTCATCACTATGCAAGATTTATGCCGTTCCTATTAACAGTATTTTTCTTTATTTGGATTAATAACTTATTAGGATTGGTTCCTGGTGGAGCTAACTTAACAGGTAATATTGCATTTACCCTAACGCTTGCTGCGCTTACTTTCATTGTTACTACAATATCTGGTAATAAGCATTATTGGACACATATTTTTGCTTTACCTGGTGTTCCTAAATGGACATTAGTTATTTTAACTCCAATAGAAATTATTGGAATGTTTGTAAAACCTATCGCTTTGATGATAAGATTATTTGCTAATATATCTGCAGGTCACATTATCATTCTAAGTATTGTAAGTTTAATATTTATTGCTGGACAAGCTGGAACAGGCACAGGTTTCGGTGTTTCACCACTTGTTGGAATTTTCACACTAGTAATGAATTTAATGGAATTATTGGTTGCTTTCTTACAAGCCTTCATTTTTACAATGCTTAGTGCGTTGTTTATTGGTCAGGCTACTGAAGAAGCGCACCATTAAAGAGTTTTTTATTTAATTATTTATAAATTTTTTGAAGATGTTATTAGAAGCATTAATCGGAAACGCAGGAGCTGGAGCATTAGCTGCAGGAGTTGTTGCAATTGGAGCAGGTATGGGAATTGGTAAAATCGGTTCTTCTGCAATGGAAGGTATGGCAAGACAGCCTGAAGCTGCATCATCTATCCAAACTGGTATGATCATCGCTGCTGCATTAATCGAAGGTGTTGCTCTATTTGGAGCAGTAATCGCATTCTTAGCTGTTAACGCTTAATAGTTAAGAGACAATAAAATATACTATCCACGGTTGGTGGATGGTATATTTTAAAACTTCAAAAAAGAAAAGAACAAAGATTTAAGTCAACTATAAAAACAACAAAAAATGGAATTATTAACACCTAGCGTTGGATTGATTTTTTGGACAGGTTTAATATTTGTAACGCTTTTAATCGTTTTAAGAGCTACTGCATGGAAACCTGTAACTAAGGCATTAAAAGATAGAGAGGATTCTATTACAAGTGCTTTAGAGTCAGCAGAAGCTGCAAGAAATGAGATGGCAAACCTCAAAGCTGAAAATGAAGTGATCTTAAACCAAGCAAGAGAAGAGAGATCAAAAATTATCAAAGAAGCCAATGATGTTAAGCAAAATATCATAACTGAAGCTAAAGAAAAGGCAAGATCTGAGGCTGAAAAAATGATTGAAAACGCAAAGACTGAGATTGATAATCAGAAAAATGCTGCTATGATTGAGGTTAAAAATCAGGTGGCCAATCTTTCCTTGAATGTTGCTGAGAAAATTCTAAGAGAGCAATTAGCTTCTCAAGATGCTCAAGAAAAGCACATTGAATCTTTATTAGAAGAAGTAAAATAAAAGCTGATGTCTGTAATTAGATTATCTAAAAGATATGCCGCTTCATTGCTTGAGTTGGCAAGTGAGCAAGGTAAATTAGATGCTGTATTCAATGATATGCAATCCTTAATTAGTCATGCTCAAGATAATAGAGATCTAGCGCTGCTTCTTAGATCCCCTATTGTAAGTGCGGATAAAAAAAGAGCTGCATTGAAATCATTGTATGAAGGAAAAGTAGAAGATCTTACTATGAGGTTTATTACTTTGACAGTTCAAAAGAAAAGAGAAGTAATTCTTGAAGAAATTGCTGCCCAATTTGTAGAAGAATACTATAAGTCTAAAGGAATTGTTAAAGCTACTTTAACTACAGCAGTAGAAATTAACCCTCAATTAAAAGACAAAATTAGAGCCCAGGTTGAAGCTCAGACTAAAAAAACGGTTGAGTTTAAAGAACTGATTGATGATAGTATAATTGGTGGATATGTATTGGAGTATGATAACAAATTATTAAATGCTTCTGTAATACATCAATTAAACGAAATCAGAAAGAAATTTTCAAAAAACGAATTTATTAAAACTATATAATTATGATTCAGGTTAAACCAGATGAAATTTCTGCTATATTAAAAGAGCAGTTATCGGATCACAAAAGCGAGAAGGAACTAGAAGAGATTGGAACGGTATTACAAATCTCAGACGGTATCGCGAGAGTTTACGGATTAACTTCTGTAAAGTCTGGAGAATTAGTGTCTTTCGAAAATGGTGCAAAGGCCGTTGTAATGAACTTAGAAGAGGACAACGTTGGTGTTGTATTATTCTCTGATTCTGAGGTAAAAGAAGGTGATGTTGTTAGAAGAACAGGTGAAATTGCCTCTATACAAGTTGGTGAAGGGGTTGTAGGAAGAGTTATCAATACACTTGGTAATCCAATTGATGGTAAAGGTCCAATTGAAGGAACTACTTATTCTATGCCTTTAGAAAGAAAAGCTCCAGGAGTTATTTACAGGGAGCCTGTTGCTGAACCTATGCAAACTGGAATTAAAGCAATTGATGCTATGATTCCAATTGGAAGAGGTCAAAGGGAGTTAATCATTGGCGACAGACAAACTGGTAAAACCACAATTGCTTTAGACACAATTATAAACCAAAAAGAGTTTTACGACAGAGGTGAAACAGTTTATTGTATATATGTTGCAATGGGGCAGAAAGCTTCTACTGTAGCAAATATTGTTAAAACTTTAGAAGAAGCAGGTGCAATGGCTTATACTACTGTTGTTGCTGCAAGTGCATCTGACCCGGCTCCACTTCAGTTCTATGCTGCATTCTCTGGAGCTGCAATTGGTGAGTATTTTAGAGATACAGGTAGGCCGGCTTTAATTTGTTATGATGATTTATCAAAACAAGCTGTTGCCTATAGAGAGGTTTCTTTATTATTGAAAAGACCTCCAGGTAGAGAAGCGTACCCAGGAGATGTATTCTATCTTCACTCAAGATTATTAGAAAGAGCAGCCAAAGTTATTAATAACGATGAAATCGCCAGAACAATGAATGATTTACCAGAGTCACTTGCTAATGCAAAGGATGCTGATGGTAATTCTATTGTTAAGGGAGGTGGTTCATTAACTGCTTTACCAATTATTGAGACGCAAGCAGGAGACGTATCTGCTTACATCCCAACTAATGTGATTTCAATTACAGATGGACAAATATTCCTAGAGTCTAACTTATTTAATGCAGGTGTTAAACCAGCTATTAATGTAGGTATTTCAGTATCTAGAGTTGGTGGATCTGCTCAAATCAAATCTATGAAAAAAGTAGCCGGTACTTTGAAGTTAGATCAAGCTCAATATAGAGAGTTAGAAGCTTTCTCTAAGTTTGGTTCTGATCTTGATGCTGCTACTAAATATGTTTTAGATAAAGGTGCTAGGAATGTTGAGATTTTAAAACAAAATCAATTCTCTCCGCTACCAGTTGAAAGTCAGGTTGCTATTATATACCTAGGTACTAAAGGTTTATTAACGGATGTATCTGTTGCTAATATTAAAGCATTTGAAGCAGAGTTTCATGTTCAAATGGCATCAAGACACAAGGATGTTTTAGCCAACTTTAAAGCTGGAAAATTAGAAAGTGCTGATTTGCAAAAAGTGGAGGCTTTAGCCAATGAAATTGCTCCACAATTTGCTTAAGAATTAAAAACAAATTGACCTATGTCAGGAAAGTTAAAAGAAATTAAGTTACGTATCAAGGCTGTTAAGGATACTCAGCAGATAACTAAAGCTATGAAAATGGTTTCTGCTGCTAAACTTAGAAGAGCTCAAGAGGCTATTGTTCAGGTACGACCTTATTCTCAAAAATTGAATGAAGTTTTAAGTAACATTGTTGCTGGATTAGATGGTGAGGTTGCGCTTGATTTAGCTGTAGAAAGAGAGGTGGAAAAAGTTCTTGTTGTTCTTTTAACATCTGACAGAGGACTTTGTGGTTCTTTTAATGCTAATCTTCAAAAAAGAGCAAAAGCTTTAATTGAAGATAAATATAAAAGTCAGTCCGAATCTGGTAACTTAACTTTGATGACTATTGGTAAAAAAGGTAATGAGTTCTTTTCTTCAAGGTTCGATAATATCAATGCTGATCATATTGATTTATTCACTAGACTAAGTTTTGCTAATACTGCTGAAATTGCTGAAACTATTATGTCTGATTTTAAATCTGGACAATATGATAGAGTAGAAGTGGTTTATTCTAAATTTAAGAATGCAGCTACTCAGGAGTTTTCTACAGAGCAATTCTTACCTATTCAAGTAAATATGGAGGAATCATCTTCTACTGCTAGCAATGATTTTGTTTATGAACCTGATAGAGCCGAGTTATTAAAAGACTTAGTCCCTAGAATATTAAAAACATATTTCCACAGGATGTTTTTGGATAATAATGCTTCTGAGCATGGTGCTAGAATGACATCTATGGATAATGCTTCTGAAAACTGTAATGAATTATTAGGTGATCTTACTATTTTATATAATAGAGCAAGACAAGCCGCAATTACAACGGAGTTAACAGAAATTGTTTCTGGAGCTGCTGCTTTAGAAGCATCCTAAATATAATATTTTAGTAGAGTTAGATCCCGATTCATTGAAAGATGAATCGGGATTTTTTTATTTGAATTCGTTTAATTATCTCGTTTTTCAAATTTTTCTTTCTGTTTATCTTTAATTCTTTTGTAAACAAAGTATATAAAATAACTTATTCCAATCAGTAAGAATAAAGCATAAAATAGGCCAAAAACGGCAAAGTTAAACATATCCATTTTAGTTCAATTTTACAGCTGTTCCGTAGGCTAGAATTTCTGCGATACCTTGCTTAATAGTCGAAGATGTAAATCTTACATTAACAATTGCATCTGCATCTAAATTTTGAGCATCTTTGATCATTCTTTCTATTGCTTGCTCTCTTGAATCTGCTAGTAGTTGAGTGTACTCTGATACCTCGCCTCCTATAATAGACTTAATAGCTGCAAAAAAATCCATAACGGCAAATCTTGCTCTTGTGGTTGATCCCCTAACTAAACCTATTGTTTGTTTAATCTCTTTACCTTCTATTGTTGGTGTGTTTGTAATAACCATATTAATTAAATTATTTTTTTGTATTAAAGTTGTAAGGTATAATGACCTACAAAAGCATGTCTTTCAAAAGATAAAATCCATACATGAAGTAGATCTTTATTATTCTGATCCCAATGTAATAAAGGTCCGTCAATACCTATTTCATGTGAATCTATAAATTTTTCTTCTTCATTTAAAAGTAAAGCATAGTATGGATTTTGTTTTGAAGGGTTTTTTAACATAAATTTATAACTTTCATAAAATGAATGATTGGCAATACCCATGGGCATTTGAAATCCATCTTTAGCTTCTTTTATATTTAGTATGGGTATTTGTTCTTTTTTTAAGCCACCCAATGTTAAATATGTGATTTTATTATCCTTATTAGATCGGTAAATAAATTTGAGTTCAAATGTTTTGTCCTGCGCAGTATTATGAGCTATTGTTTGAGTATAAATTACACTGTCTAGCTTAGCCAATTTACTTAAATAAGTTTTTCTAGGGTCTTTTGTATTGTAATAACCTGGAGGGGTAAATGTTGAAAATAATGTGGAATCGTTTAAAAAGTCATTAATTTCTTTAGGGACTGTAGGACATACTATGTTTTTATATTTTTTTTTCCTTTCTCCTACCAATGGATAGTATCCATTATTGAGGTTTTTAAGGTTTTTATTGTCAATGCTTAATATTTTTATTTTAGCATCAGTATTTGTTCTAAGTAAATCGAAATCTATTTTTTCTTCCTTAAGTGCTACCCATTGTTCAAGATAGTTCTGGTGAAGTTTAAATGGTATGTTATTTCTTTGAAAGAAAAGTACTTCATATAGATGTTTAGGAAATTCAAACCAAGCATGATAACATGGCTTTTGGGTTCCATCTTCGTTTGCAGCAAACATTATAATTTCCCATAAATAAGAATTTAAACAGTTTCTTGCAATATCAACTCTTACAATAGATTTAGATGCTAGGTTTGTACCTTTTATTTTAAAATGATTTTTATCAAATTTAACTTGTTGTCTGTTCCACTCTTGGTTTTGTAATCCTACTTTTATCAAATAGGAGTCATTTGAAATCCAATCTGGGAAAGATGGTATAAACTCAAGTAAATCAATATTATCCAGTAATATTGTATCAGATTGATTGTTTAGTTTTGAAGGTATGATTCCAAGTGAGAATTTACCTTTTTCTTTTTTTATTATATCTAATTTTTCAAAGGAGAATTGATCACTTAGTTCATGTCTTATTTCTATATCAGGATTATCGGGGTACTCAATATCACTGAGTTCTTGAAGTGGTGAAGTGTATACTTGATTCGCTATTTTAGGTTCATATTGTTGCCTTTCTTCATCAAGATTACAGGATTGAATAATTACACAAAACATAAAAAAAGTTAGAATATATCGCATAGTAAGTATATTTAAGGTATGATACTTAAGCCCTCTTGAGCTGATTCATCAGAAGGATTTAATATTAATACTTTTTCAAAATTTAATTTTGCATCTCCAAATCTAGATAATTGCAATTGGCTCCAAGCCATTAAAAGTACTATTCTGTGATTATTAGGATAAAGTTTTATTATTTTTTCTAAATACTTTAGGGCATTTCTGAATTCTTTTCGATTATAGTACAAGCTGGCAATCTGATAGCTTGCTTCTGTATTATTGTTATCTATTTTAAGTATTTCTTGATAGGCTTTTAGTGATTTGTCATTATAGCCCATAGATTTAAAGGTTTGTATAATACCAAATTTTGCCTCAATGGACATTGAATTAAGCTCTATGCATTTTTGATAATATTCACTTGATTTTTGATATAGATTTTGTTGGTAGTATAACCAACCTAACCTTAAGTTAATTTCATAGCTTTCTTTGTCATATATCTGAGTTAGCGTTTCTATTGCTTGGGAAATATTTCCTTGTTCTTCGTATTGGTAGCTCAATTTAAAGGCCTTTTCTAGATCTATTGCCGATATGCTATTGATAATACTTAATACAAATACTAATATGCTTATGTGTTTCATTATAAGTTCATTTTAATACCAAGAATTAAACTATTGTATATATAATTCCATCCTAAATTAGTTTCTTCTCTCTTTTCATTTTGATAAATACAATATAGGTTTATTGCTTCTGAAAATTGGTAGTTAATTCCAGCATTTATAATATAGTTTGCCTGATCAAATAGATTATGTATTACGGTCCCTTCATTTTGAGAAAAGTGGTTCATATCCATTTTTAGGTAATCTGCATAAATGCTAATATTATTTTTAGTGCTATATAATATAGAAGGTCTTATTCTATATATATTGGATTGATTTTGTCTTATTAAAAAGGTATTGATACCAATTGTTAATCTTTGATTTAAAATACTAGGATACCATTTTATATCCGTCCCAAATTGTGCTGACATATGTTTTGTATTTTCAGAAATATGATCACTCCACTTAGAATCAAAATTTAAATTACTCTCAGCGTTTGGTAGCTGTCCGTAATAAAATTTCCTTTGATTAATACCATATTGATAGGTACTTGCAAAAAGATTTATAATAAAGTCCTTGTAATATCTATTAATGGCCGCGTATATATTTAGACCTCTTCCTATACTTTTTGCGTATAAGGAATCTATAGTGTTAATTATCAAACCTTCTTTATTTTTTACAGTGTCTTTTAAAGAACGATTTATGTTGGCATCCATTTTAAAATAATGCACATTAAATTTTGTACTAAATTTTCGTCCTAAATATTTATTGACTCCTATCAAATATTGGTTTTGATCATAAGTTCCCCAGTAGGATGGTTGTTTTAAATTAGTGTATTGACCATGCAACGTTAAACCATGTTTTAATTCATGTTCAGACGAGAAATTAAAATATAAAATTGGCCCTATAGAGTCTGGTCTGTTTGCAGCTCTATTACCGAGCTCAAGGTTAATATCTTTAAAGATTGATGGAGACTTATATTCAACTCTATACTTAGCGTATTTATGTTTTTTTTCTATGAATTTTTGTGCTTCTATATACAAGCCATCTTTTAAGTAGGCGTAATAGATATAAATTTGAATGAAAGGATCTTTTTTGTTGGCTTCATAATAACGAAATAAATCTGGTATTGAAGCTTTATAATTTCCTAAATGGTAATTTGAAATTCCTCTTCGGTAGTATAAAATTGGATAATTTAAGCCATTTTCAATGGCTTTATCTACAGCTATAATAGTTTGCTTCCAATTTTCTCTGTCAAATTCCAATCTAGAAATTATCTCATAATTATTTTCAGATTGTAAACCAGTATTGGCATAATTATCCAAATAGACTAGGGCAAGCAATATGACTAAAATAAATTTATTCATAAATAAACAATAGCTCTTTTGAGTGTTGAATGTTAAACACAAAAAAATTATTCACAAAAAAATTATTTAAACTTGAGGACACAGCAACTATTTCTTGTTTAGAATTTTAAACGTAATAAATTCTAATTTGTGCCATTGAATCTAGAATCTTTAAATTTTATTCCACTTAGCAAATAAAAATTTAATACTCTCGATATTCTTAGTGTGTAAGGAAGAGCAACAATTACAATGCTTACATCAAATGCAACAAAATCTTTTATATCTCTTGAATCAAGAATGAAAAAACCTATAATAGTGGCTAAACCAAAATAAATTACATTTAAAGCATAGCTAATATAATAGGCACCAAAATCAAATCCAGGTTCAATAATTAAATCTTGCTTACAATGAGGGCACTCCTTGTGTTGCATTCCTGTTAAAGAGAATGGAGCATATTTTTTTTGATCCTTGAAAATATGCCCTTTTCTGCAGGCAGGACATCTAAATCCTAGTATAGCTTTGAGTAATGATGTTTTTTGAATTTGCTTCAATGCCTAATTTATTTTACAAAATGATCCAACCTATCCCAAATTCCAAATTTAAATTGAATGGTATAAAATCAACTTTAGATTCTTCTCTAAAATTCTGATAGGTAGTTAAGTCAGGATTATTATTTTTAATATTTGTGGAATTAATTTCTACCAATCTTAAAGGTATTTTTAAATCCATTTCTATTCTTTTCTTTATTGTAAAAGCCATATCAAATAGAAAATGAAGCCCAATATTTGTACTAAATGCAGACAGATTATTATAGGGTGCTCTTATAGCTTTCATATTCATAGAATAGAAGTTTAAGCTGGTCATTAGTCCTATATATGGATGAAATATAAATTCATCAACATCATGAATGATTGATTCGGTTTTAATATAGGTAAATCCAAATCCTGAAAATGATTTTTTATGACCATAATCTTTATAGCTTGTATGATATAAATTGGAAAGCTGGAATTCTGTCATATGTTCTCTTGTTCTATCATAAAGTTCTATTCCGATTTTTGCAGGAGAGAAAAAGAAAGGGTACTTACCAAGGCGAGTTGTATAAGCTTCTGAAAATACAGATCCTGTTAGGCTTTGAGATTGAAAAAATCCGCTATAATATTTTAGGGTGATATGTTCGTGCTCAATTTCTAGGCGATAAGCAAAACTAGGCAGGATCAAAAAGGAAAAAATGGCTAATACTATTTTTTTCATAATCAACTCTTTTGAACTTTTAAGCAAGATACTAAAGAAAACACATTAGCAATAAAAAGATTAGAGATTAAGATTAAGCTTCAAAGGTTTGATTGCAAATAAGTCCCTGAAATAGAATTTTAAACTGAACTTAATTGTAAATTCAATTTATAAGATTTTTGCCCCAAATATTTTTCATCCACCTGACTATACCATTGATTTTCTTTCATTCTTTCGGCAATAAATGCAGCATCTTTTCCTACGCCTCCCAAAGTAGCTGAACCTCTTGTATACATCCAGGGTAGTCCTATGAAATATAAACCTGGCTGTGAGCAAATCCCTCTTTCTTGCTTAGGATATCCATTTTTATCTAGTAATTGATCAAACTTGAGCATAGAAAAGTCTGGCTTATATCCTGTCGCCCAAATGATGTTTTTTACACTTGATTTATAGTCTTTAAATTCTAAAGTGTTGTTATTGAAACCAATGGCTCTTCTTGCCTTAGTTACATTTTCTTTTGCCAGTAATGCTTTTACATTTGTTCCTATTACCGGCTGCATTTGATGACTAAGAAATTTCCCTAATTTGGAATTTACTTTAACAGATAATAAACCTGTTTTTTCAAACCACCACCATAGGGTTTTTCCTAAAATTGATTGAGGTAAAGATCTGAAGTTGTTTTGATCGGATGCAAGTATTACCTCAAAATTTTGATTGGCAAGTTCTTTAGCAATTTGAACACCACTATCACCTCCACCTACAACACATACAGCACCTTTTTGAAGTTGTGAAGGATTTCTGTATTCTTTACTGTGTAATTGTTTTATTTCTTTAGGTATATTTTTACTAAAAGATGGCGTGAAAGGAATGTGAAAAGGTCCGGTGGCAACAACTACTTCTTTGGAATAGAAAATATCATCCTGACATTCAACTCTAAACACATCATTTTCTTTTTCAATTGCAAATACAACTTGCTTTAGTTTGATATTAAAATCAAATTCTTTCACATAATCTTTTAAATATTGAGCTACTTCAAATTTATTGGGGTAGTAACCCTTTGGACATGGAAAATGCATTCCTGGTAGATGATTAAACTCAGTTGGCGTAAACAACTTTAAGGAATCCCATCTTTTTAACCATGCTCCACCTATTTCTTTATCTCCATCTAGAACTAGAAAATTCCTGTTTATTTTTTTTAAATAATAGGCCATGGCGAGTCCTGATTGCCCAGCTCCTATTATTATTGTATCTAGAATTTGTTCTTGCATGAGAATAATTGAAGTATAAAGTTACTTATAAATAAAATAAAGTGCTAATCTTATTATATTTTGTAATATAATATTCTGAATTACTTACTTTTAAAAGTGTATTGTTTTGTTTTTTTTATTGATTTGAAATAGTTAATCCCTCATTTAAAGCTTTTTGTAAAATTGAAAAACCTTCTGCTCCAACGGATAAACGCACCAAAGAATCACTTATTCCCCTAAGAGATCTATCTTCTTCTGGAACAACTGAATGCGTCATACTTGCTGGATGCTCTATGTAGGATATAACTGAACCTAAACTAACAGCTAATTCCATAGGAGTATCTACTCTTGCAAAATAGTTCATGAGTTTAACACCTGCCTCAAAACCTCCTTTAACCTCAAAACTAATCATTGCACCACCATTTCTCATTTGTTTTTTTACAATATCATGTTGTGGATGGCTTTTTAGTCCTGGGTAAATAACTTTTTCTACAAGTGGATGTGCTTCTAAAAACTCTGCTAGTCGGTGTGCTGTTTCACTCTGCGATTGCATTCTCAAAGCTAGATCTTGAATACAAAGGCTATTGAGCCAGCTATCAAAAGGCGATGGTGTAGGTCCGAAATCTTTGTAGGCTAAAAATAGATCGGTACTAACAAACTCAAATGGTCCTAGAGCAACTCCTGCAATTGAACTTGAGTGTCCATTTACATATTTAGTCATAGAATGAATAACAATATCTGCTCCCAGTCTGAAGGGTTGTTGCAAATAAGGAGAGCAGAAAGTGTTGTCTAAAATCAAAAGTGCTTCATTGGCCTCTGTAATTTTAGAAATGGCCTCAATATCTGTTATCTCTAAGGTAGGATTAACTGGTGTCTCTATTAAACAAGCAGCAATATTGGAATGCTGTTCAAATGCTTTTTTGACTGCATTAATGTCTGTAGAGTCACAGAATATAATCTCAATCCCAAATCTCTGCTGTAGATACCTTACAAAAGAATCTGTACATCCATATACATTTCCAATAATAAGTGCGTCTCCGGGTTTGATAAACGCCATGATA
>Ga0181568_10003037_pt1 | contig 15210 bp, 13 predicted proteins | sample 101ome_20_FD_133758 | JGI IMG/M metagenome (GOLD analysis project Ga0181568, IMG submission 133758) | Coastal salt marsh microbial communities from the Groves Creek Marsh, Skidaway Island, Georgia - 101404AT metaG (megahit assembly) | ecosystem: Environmental > Aquatic > Marine > Intertidal... | reverse complement strand
CCGTCAAATTTTCGAGTCAATGATTGGCGCGCAACCCATGGCAACCTTTACTCAGCGATTCAACTGTCCCGCGACCTGATAGGGTTAATCTTGTTTTCAGTGATTTTTGTCGCCGCTTTCAATGTCGTCTCGTCATTGATGTTGGTCGTTACGGATCGACGAAAAATCGTCGCCATGTTGGTGACGATGGGTGCAGTTAGCCGGGATATTGTCGCTATATTTTTTTTACAGGGTGCTGTGATTGGTACAGTGGGTGCGGTGTTCGGTGCGGGATTGGGATGGATACTCGCCAGCGGTGCGCCCCATATCGCGCTGTTCTTGGAGCATCTGTTGGGCGTCCCGCTATTGCAGACAGATGTGTACCCCCTGTCTTTCATCCCAGTTGATATGCGGTGGCAGGATTTTCTGTTCACTTGCGCGGTTGCGATTTTTTTATCCGTGCTGGCCGCCTCGATACCCGCGGTCCGAGCCGCGCGGCTACCGCTCGCCGATACCCTGAGTCACTGACGCCTACGTCGCTGTCGAGCGCGCCATTGTCGGCGGATCGCCGCCCGCCACAGGGCGTCGATCAGTGCAAAACCCAGCACTGCGAACACGACCCCTAACACCTGAGATCCCACCACCAGTGGTACCCATATTTCGTCCAGACTTTGCGTGAACCAGGTCCATGAGGCTTCAAACTCGACCTCAAGTGGCTGTCTTCCCATGAGCCATGCCCCCAATTTGTAGGCACCGTAAAAAATGGCGGGCATGGTGAGTGGGTTCGTGATGAAGATCAGCGCGAAGCTCAATGGCAGGTTCGCTGTAAAAATGATGGCCAGCGCCACTGCGATGAACATTTGCCCGGGAATGGGCAGCATCGCGCAATACAGGCCAATGGCGAATGCCTTTGCTGCGCCATGGCGACTGAGCTGCCACAGCCGACTTTCCTCGGTCCAGCTACCAAAGATTTTCAGCGATCGGTGTTGCCGCAATTTGCCCGGCGTGGGGATCCATTTGCTGAGGCGTCTTTTGAGCATTTTAGCTCTCTGGAAATAGCATAAATTTCAAGGCGCATATCATAGACCTTTGTCGCTCAATTTTAACCAATGATGTTGGGCGATGAGCGCTTCCTTGCTCCACTGATCACTGGTCACGACGACCAGCGTCCAAGTGGTTCGTTTGAAAGAAAGCAGCGCCCGGAGCGAAGTTTGCACTCCCTGAGAACCCGAGATCTCTTGGCGGTCATGGTGGGCGTTATTTTAAGTCTCGGGTTGCCCGATCCTCTGTGGGGCTTTTCGGCCTCAGGCTTTTTGCCCGCGCTCTTGTATTGGCGACAGATTGCCCTGGCTTTAGGGGCTATGGGATTTTTTCTGGGGTCTTTGAGCGGCGTGGTCTGGCTCGAGACGCGTTTGCCCGAGGCGTGCTATGGGCGAGAGGTGGATGTCACAGGACGCATCGATTCGTTGCCCAGAACGGAATCTGCGGCATGGGGCGGTTGGCGAGTCACTGCAGAGCTAGAGGTGTTGGCGCTCTCTGACACGCAATGCAAAGGACCGCGACGGATGCTCTTGACTCAGCATCTCGATGCGCCTGCGTTTGACGCAACGATGCGTTACGGCGCGTTATTTTCGGGACCGGTGCGCCTCAAGCCGCTGGGTAGTCAATGGAACCCTGGCGTGCTGCCCGATCAGGCTCGTTGGGCGAGTCGAGGTATGGATGGGGCCGCGGTTGTGACTGACCCGGTCACCCAATCAGCCAAAGGCGATTGGCTGGTTGATTTTCGATTGGGGCTGCTCGATGAATGGGCGGTGAGAGAGGGTCAGGGCTGGGTCGTGCTCCGGGCATTGCTGCTTGGGGATACGCGAGGGATTCCGCCAGCGCTGTGGGCTGACCTGAAGCGACTCGGTATCGTGCATCTGGTCGTTATCAGCGGCCTGCATATTGCGCTACTGGCGGGGCTTGCGGCGCGCTGCGTCCAGCTTCCGCGGCGATTGTGGAAACTACCGCGAGACCGTGGGATCGATACGCTGACCACCCTGAGTACTTTGGTGGTCTCGGGGTTATACGTGCTTCTTATTGGCGCGCCCTTACCCGCGCAGAGAGCTTTTTTTATGCTGTGCGCCGTTAAGCTGCCCCGCCTGCTGGGATGGTCGAGTGAGAATCGACGATCGCTGTTGTTGGCGCTGACGTTTATGTTGCTCTGGGAGCCAAAGATCGCGCTGGGCGCAAGCTTTTGGCTCAGTGCGATGGCCACCTGGATACTGGTGACAGACACGGCGAAGGGCAACGCTTTTTCGGAACTGTTTCGCTTGCAGCTCAAAATGGTCTTTCTGATGGCGCCAATGACCTTATTCTGGTTTGGAGAAGCCAGTTGGCTTGGCATTTTGGTGAATATCGTGATGGTTCCAGCGGTGACCCTCGTCATGGTGCCGGCGGGGTTTGCAGGGGCGTTATTGAGTGCGTCGATGCCGGCGGTTTCCGCTTATTTTCTGGCGCTGAGTGTCGGGGTCTGGGATTTATTGATGCCCGCTGTTACTGCAGTGCTCGAGTTCTGCAGTCGCTGTGATTTGATCTATCAGCCACTGCCATTGGCCGGTTTCATGTTGGCGGTGATCGGCGTGGTGTTGTGGAGTAGTCATCGCAGATCCTCACTGCTGGCATATTTCATCGCACTGGCCCTCGCCATCCATGTGCAACGGCCACTAAGGGAGTCCGTTGTCACTTTTTTAGACGTGGGTCAGGGGCTTGCGGTCATTATTGAAAGCCAGGGGAGAGTACTTGTTTATGACACCGGCGACGGCTACGCCGATGGCTTTAGTCAGGGTGAGAAAACGATATGGCCCTATCTTCAGTCACGGGGTGTGGAGGCCATCGATGTCTTGGTGGTCAGTCATGCCGACAGGGATCACAGCGGTGGGTTGGCCTTTCTGTCGGATCAAGTGCCCATAAATCGTCATCTGGGGTTTGGTGGCGAGCCCTGCAGGAATGGAGAACGATGGCAATGGGGGTCAGCGGAGATATTGATTGTCAACGGCCCGGGTCAGAGTAGCGTGGATACCAATGACCAATCTTGCGGATTTTTACTCGCGATCGAGGGGTATCGTATTTTGGCCCTCGGAGATATTTCGGCAGGTCAGGAGCGGGAGGTGGTGCGCTATTGGCGAGAGATGATTGCTGCCGACGTCCTGTTGTTGGCGCATCATGGTAGTCGCTCATCCAGCAGCCATGCCTTGCTGAAATGGGTAGACCCTACGTGGGCCTTGATCAGTGCCGGTCGGGGTAATCGGTTCGGGCATCCCCATCCTGTCGTGCTGGAGCGTTTGCGTCAGAGGGAAGGGGTAACCGTGCTCAACACTGCCAGCGCAGGGGCTATCCAAATTCTTTTCGAGCCTGAGGCGCACCCGACGGTCAGGTCTCAACGTGACGCGGCAGCGCCTTACTGGCTCAGATTGCCGTAAATAACTGCCCCACGCATCAGTGGGGCTTACCCGAGGGGCTCGGTATACTCCTCTCATCAGGCGAGAGGGGGATGGTGTGTATCAACTGCTGGCAGCGGGCGGATGGGTAATGCCGGTCATCGTGGCTTGCTCGGTGATCGCCTTCGCAATCTGTATCGAAAGGCACTTTGCTTTGAATCGCGAGAAAATTGCCCCAAAGCACCTGCTTGCCTCGATATGGCAGCGCTTGCGAAGTGAGGGCTTGAGCCCACAGCAACTCAAAGTCCTGCGTGAAGCATCGCCGCTCGGTGAAATTTTGGCGGCCGGACTCGTGAGCCAGCACCAGGGTCGTGACGTCATGCGCGAGAGTATTCGCGAGGCGGCGTCTCACGTAGTGCACCGTTTGGAGAGATACCTCAATGCGCTGGGTACCATTGCTGCAGTGACGCCTTTGCTCGGTTTGCTGGGCACCGTGCTGGGCATGATTAGCGTGTTTGCAGACATCACGATCCACGGCACCGGTAATGCCAATGTTTTGGCGGGTGGCATTTCTGAGGCGCTACTGACGACGGCAGCGGGCCTCGCGGTCGCGATTCCGAGTTTGGTAATGCACCGCCATTACTCGGCAAGGATTGACGCGCTGGTGGTGGGCCTTGAAAGAGAGGCAATCAAGTTGGTGGATGCACTCCATGGAAAGCAGCAAACGGAATACGACCCATGAATTTTCGGCGCGCGCGTGCCACGGAAGTCTCCATCAATTTGACGCCACTGATCGATGTGGTTTTTTTGCTACTGATATTTTTTATGGTCTCCAGTCGGTTCCTTGAGTTCAGTCAATTGACGGTGAACCTGCCAGAGGCATCCAGCGGTGCCGGATCCAACGAGCTTTCGTTGGTGCTGTCTGTCGATGCTCATGGCCAGATGCGGTTAAATGGGCAGCCGGTGCCCAGCGAAGCGGCGGGCCTTGAACGGGCGATGCAGCAACAAATAAATGGCAATAGTGACATCCCGATGACCTTGTCTGCTGATGCAATGACACCACATCAATATGTCGTAACCGCTTTAGATGTGGCGGCCCGGTTGGGCATCAAACAACTCACAATAGCGACGCAACCGGTTGCCGAGGGAGGGACACCTTGAAACCAGGGACAGGCAGGGACAGCGATTGGGCGCTCTACGGTCGACTGTTGAGTTACGTTGCCCAGTACGCGGGCGCATTTTTGCTGAGCATCTTCGGCTTCATCGTGTACTCCGGAGCAAATGTGCTGCTGGCAGACCTGACCCAGTTTCTGCTCGATTCTCTGGGTGAATCGCCGCAGATAGATATCGGCGTTGTCTCGCAAATTGCCCACTGGCTCTGGCCACAGGGAGAAAAATCCGCGTTGGATTATGCGCGAGTGGCGGTGCCCATAGCCGCCATTGCACTCGCCTTCATCCGTGCGGCCGGCTATTTTTTGGGCAACTACTTTATGAATATTGTTGCCCGTGGGGTGGTGCATCGACTTCGCACGCAGGTATTTGACGTATTAATACGCGTGCCTAAGGCAGCGATTGATCATTACTCCCACGGTGAGTTGGTTTCGAAATTGACATTCAACGTGGAGCAGGTGAGCGGCGCCTGCTCTGAAGCATTGAAGACAATGTTGAGAGACGGCCTGACGATTATCGCTCTGGTCAGCTATATGCTGTATCTCAACTGGAAACTGACCCTCGTTTTCTTTGCCATTGCGCCGGCAATTGCAGGCGTGGTGTTGGTCGTGAGCAGGCACTTTCGGCGGTACAGTCGCCGCATTCAGGAATCGATGGGAGAGGTGACGCAGCTGAGTAACGAAAGTGTTCACGCTTTCGATGAAATCAGAATGTTTGCGGCAACCGAGCAACAAAGCGAGCGCTTCAGCGCGGTGAGCCAGTTCAATCGGATTCAGAGTTTGAAGCTGGCATTTGTGGAGGCGGTCTCCACGCCGATCGCCCAAATAGTGCTGGCGTTTGCGCTGGGCGCCCTGTTTTGGTTTGCGCTGGATCCCGAAATACTGTCGGGGTTTACCGCAGGCTCTCTAGTCGCATTTATCGCCGCTGCAACCCAGCTGGGAAAACCTATTCGAACGCTGACCAATGTGCAGAGCGTGGTGCAAAGGGGACTTGCTGCGGCCGAGGATCTGTTTATTCAGATCGATACGCCACTCGAGAAAGACACTGGTACAGCGACAATCTCTCGCGCTAAAGGAGCGCTCCGTTTTGAGGGGGTCAGTTTTACTTACCCCGGTGGTGAAACCCCTGCGCTTGAGCAGCTTGATCTGAATATCCCGGCAGGAAGTCTGGTGGCTTTTGTTGGCCGTTCCGGGGCAGGAAAAACCAGCCTTATTCAGCTTCTTTGCCGGTTTTATGCACCGAATGCGGGCCGTATTTTGCTAGACGGCCAATCGATCAGCGAATTGCGTCTCAGCGACTACCGTCGGCAGTTAGCCGTCGTATTTCAGAACATTGTGCTGTTCAGCGACACCATCCGGGCGAACGTGGCGTTTGGACAAGTCGATCCGGCGGATGACGCGTCGATTTTTGCCGCGCTGGAGGTGGCGCAGGCCCGCGGTTTTGTGGAGGCGCTGCCCGATGGTTTGGACACCAGGCTGAGTGACGGCGGTGGTGGGCTATCGGGTGGTCAGCGCCAGCGACTGGCGATCGCGCGTGCGGTTTTGAAGGATGCTCCGGTATTGATTCTGGATGAGGCGACCTCAGCGCTTGACAACGAATCTGAGGCTGCCATTCAGGCGTCGCTCGATTCAGCAGCCGTGGGTCGGACGACTTTGGTCATTGCCCACCGCTTATCCACGATAGAGCGGGCCGATCTTATCGTTGTCATGGACAAGGGGCAGATCGTTGCTGTGGGAAGTCATGCCGACTTGATGGCATCGGAGGGGCTTTACAGAACCCTCTACCAGCAGGGTTTCTCCTCGTCGTGATTGCCTTCCGGGCAGCAGTTGAGCGGCTCTTGCAGCGCATTTGGTACGAGGGACATTGGCTGTCTTTTTCGTTGGTGCCGCTCTCGTGGTTGGTTGAATGGGAAATAAGAAGAAGATCTGCCGGTCGACTGCCCAAGCAGGAAACTGATTACGGGGCTCGAGTATGGGTCATTGGCGGACTCACAGTGGGGGGTACCGGCAAGACGCCGGTGCTCATTGCGCTCGGTGAGTGGCTGCTCGGCAAGGGCGTTTCTGTGGGGGTCGTTAGTCGTGGTTACCGCGGGCGCATCGGCAAGAGGCCGCATCTTGTCTCTGCCTCAGACCGTCCTGAGGATGTGGGTGATGAACCGTTGCTCATACGGCAGCGATTGGGTTGTCCGGTTGCGGTGTGTCGTGACCGAGCCCGGGCACTTGAGGCCTTAGTAGGTCAGTTTGAGGTCGATGTGGTGCTGTCAGATGATGGGCTCCAACATTACGGGCTTCCGCGAGACTGGGAGGTCATTGTGTTGGATGCGCAAAGGGGTCTTGGAAACGGGCGCGTTATTCCAGCGGGTCCATTGCGTGAACCGGCGTCCCGGCTGGCCGCGGTAGATTGGGTGTTGGAGCGCAATAGCAAAGATCCTGATCGGTCTTTTTCCTACAGCGTCGGGTCGATGCGGCAGCTCTCACCAGAGCGCGCGCTGTCATGGTCAGACTGGCATTCTCAGTGGGGCCAAGCCCCAATTACCGCCGTTACGGCATTGGGGCAGCCCGACCAGTTTTTTGAGATGCTGTCAGCGCTGGGATTGAGCGTGACTGGTGTTGCTTTGCCCGACCATGAAGCGATTTCAATTGAGCATCTGAAGCAGGCGAGCACCGACGTGGTGGTGATTACCGCCAAGGATGCTGTCAAATTGGGTGCTATTGAAAATAGTGAGGTCGCGGCGCGCGTGTGGGTGGTAGAAATCGAGACGCGATTGCCAGCATCATTGCTGGATAAATTGGCGGCAACGCTCTCCAAGGGCTAAAAAAACTGGCTGAGGTATTGATGTTTAACATTGTCATCCCTGCTCGCTACGGCTCCACACGGCTACCCGGCAAGGCGCTGTTACCGATTTTGGATAAGCCGATGTTGGCCTGGGTCTGGGAGCGGGCAATGGCGGTGGGGGCGGAGCGCGTGATCGTCGCCACTGATGATATGCCCATTGCCGAGGCCATGACTGCTCGCGGTGCCAACGTGGTCATGACGCGGGAGGATCACGCGTCGGGCACCGACCGGTTGGCGGAGGTGGCGGGGCAGCTAGAGTGGAGCGATGAAGCAATTATTGTGAACTTGCAGGGTGATGAGCCCCTGATGCCTGTGGCGAATATCGAGCGTGTTGCGGCCTTGTTGCAGGCTAACCCCAACGCAGACATGGCGACGCTGATGGAGCCCCTCGACCGAGAGGATGCCAATGAAGCGTCCGTGGTAAAGGTGGTGGCCAGTGAGGGTGGCAGAGCCCTTTACTTTTCCCGCGCGCCTATCCCTGCGCACCGGCAGGGTGGCCCGGCTGCGCCCATGTACCGGCATGTGGGTTTGTATGCCTACCGCGCCGGCTTCCTCAGGCAATTTGTGCGCTGGCCGCCGGCGGCGATGGAGCAAAGCGAGTCGTTGGAACAGTTGAGGGCATTGGCAAATGACGCGCTGATTCAGATTGAATTAGCGCCCGAGCCCGTACCCCCGGGTGTCGACACCGAAACAGATCTGGCCGCTATCAGGCGATTATTGGCTGCGGAAAGCTGAGTTCATGGTTACAAATGGTGACTTGACGAAACTCAATACGCTTGGGCTCAGGGCAACGGCCAGTCGTCTGGTGAGCATTGCCACCCCCGCCGATCTCGACAGCGCTTTGGTTGAGGTGAGTGCAACCGGGTCGGTCCACGTGTTGGGTGGTGGTAGTAATGTGGTGCTGCAGCCAAAGATACCGGGCACATTGCTTCACATTGCTATCAAGGGCCGCGAATTGCGAGCCGACGATGGCCGTGGCGCGGTTGTTCGCGTTGGGGCGGGGGAAAACTGGCACGACTTCGTGCTGTGGTGTCACCATCGAGGCTTGCATGGCTTGGCCAATCTCGCGTTGATTCCCGGATCTGTGGGCGCGGCCCCGATTCAAAATATCGGTGCCTATGGTGTGGAGGTGGCGCAATGGATTCGTGCAGTGCATGTGACAGATCGCCATTCTGGTAAACGCGCGCAGTTAACGCCTGATGCCTGCGAGTTCGGTTATCGCGATAGCGTGTTCAAGCGCGCGGCGGGCGCGCACTGGATTGTTACGGCCGTCGAGTTTGCGCTCGATCGCGAGGCGCCTGTTCAGGCGTCTTATCCCAGCTTGCAGAACCGCTTGGCGAGTGCGTCGTTATCCCACGATGCGGTCTTGGCGGCCGTGATGTCCATTCGTCGTGAGCGGCTACCTGATCCTGTAGTAACTCCTAATGTGGGCAGTTTTTTTAAAAACCCCCTGCTACGCCAAGATCAGGCCGATAAGCTCGCGCAGAAGGAACCGGGTCTGCCGGTCTATCCCACAGCCAGAGGGTTCGCGAAGATTTCTGCCGCCTGGTTAATCGACCGCTTGGGTTGGCGGGGTGTTGAGCGTGAGGGTGTGAAGGTATCTGACGACCATGCCTTGGTCTTGGTGGGGTGCGGCGCAACCTCCGCAGCGCCATGGCTCGCCCTGGCAGATGAGATTTCCGCCAGTGTCAGAGACGCCTTTGGAGTGACTTTGGAGCGCGAGCCGCAGCTGATGGGGACTGCAGCTGAGACGGGCGCTTCGTGACCGAGTTTGACGCCGAATCGTACCTTGCCCAGCTCACCTCGCGACCGGGCGTGTATCAGATGTTCGATCAGGCGGGTGACTTACTCTATGTGGGTAAAGCGAAAAACCTGAAGAACCGTGTTACCAGCTATTTTAGGGCGTCGGGCCTGACGGCCAAGACCATGGCACTGGTTGCCCGAATTCACGATATCGAGGTCACCGTCACCACAACCGAGCGCGATGCTTTGTTGCTCGAGCACAATCTGATCAAGCAATATCGCCCGCCCTACAATATCCTGCTGAAAGACGATAAATCCTACCCCTACATCTATCTGTCCTCAGATGACCGTTGGCCGCGACTGAGCTTTCATCGAGGCACCAAGCGGCGCAAGGGAGAGTACTTTGGGCCTTACCCAAGCGCCGGGGCCGTCCGGTCCACGCTCCACCTCATGCAAAAGGTCTTCAAGGTAAGGCAATGTCGCGACAGCTACTTTCGTAACCGGTCCCGTCCTTGCCTGCAGTACCAGATCGGGCGTTGCTCGGGACCCTGTGTCGGGTTGGTGTCGGATGAGGATTATCAGGAGCAACTCGACAAGACGGTGCTGTTCTTGAGTGGGCGCTCCCACGATCTCCTGACACGACTTGCCGATGATATGGAATCAGCGGCGGCTGAACTCGAGTATGAAAAGGCGGCTGACATTCGCGATCAGATCGGTCAGCTTCAGAACATTCAGGCCACCCAGAACATTGAGGGCACCCGGGGGGATCTGGACTTAATGGCAGTATTCACTGAGCACGGTCACGCCTGTGTACAGGTGCTGTTTGTCCGTGAGGCTCGGGTGCTGGGTAGTCGCAGCTATTACCCGCAGACTCGCCTCGACGAACCACCCGAGGCGATTCTCGAAGCCTTTTTGCCCCAGTTCTATCTATCCGGTCAGCAGCAGATACCCCAAGAAATCGTCACCAGCCATATGGTGGCAGATGGGGCGTTGTTGGAGGAAGCGCTGGGAGCGGAATCGGGCCGCAAGGTCGTGATCAAGGATAAAGTCCGCGACGCTCGATCTCGGTGGCTACAAATGGCCGCGCAAAATGCCCAAAACAACCTGCGATCGTTCCTCGCTGGCAAGCAAACCATGGCGGGCCGGTTGGAATCTCTTCGGCGCGCTCTTGACCTGGAGACGATCCCCACGCGGATGGAGTGCTTCGATATCAGCCACAGTTCCGGAGAGGCCACCGTGGCGTCCTGCGTGGTGTTTGACGGCAGTGGTGCGCGAAAGGCGGATTATCGCAAGTTCAACATCAAGGGTATCGCCGCGGGCGATGACTATGCCGCGATGCAGCAGGCGTTGGAGCGACGATACAAGCGACTGGCGAATGGCGAGGGGCAGCTCCCGGACATTTTATTTATCGACGGCGGCAAGGGGCAGGTGAGCCAGGCCCGACAGGTGCTGGCGACCCACGACATCACCAGCGTCAAAGTGGTGGGCGTGGCAAAAGGCACCACCCGCAAAGCCGGTTTCGAGACGTTGGTTGATGCAGATTCCGGTACCGAAATGCGGTTGCGCGGGGATCACCCAGGCCTGCATTTGATCCAGCAGATTCGTGACGAGGCACATCGCTTTGCGATCAGTGGGCATCGCGGCCAGCGGGCCAAGGCACGTAAACAGTCGCTCTTGGAGGATATTCCCGGTGTTGGCGCCAAGCGCCGTCGTGAGCTGCTGCGCCATTTTGGCAGCGCCAAGGCAATCGAGAATGCTAGCGTGGAGGAGCTCTCCAAGATTAAGGGCATTAGTGATGCCGTCGCCCGCACAATTTACGACCACCTGCATACCGTAAACGACTGAGCGCACAGCACGCTCCGGGTGTGTCAGAATCTGACGTACACAGCGGGAGCGTAGTCTTGCCAAAAAATTTGCCCAATTTGCTCACTGGACTTCGGATCGTGGCGATCCCGCTGATGGTGGTGTGCTATTACCTGCCTCAGCCTATTTCCACTGTGGGTGCGGCAGTCGTTTTCATTGTGGCCGCTGTCACTGACTGGTTTGATGGCTGGGTCGCGCGTCGTATGGGGCAGACTTCGCAGTTTGGTGCCTTTTTGGATCCCGTGGCCGACAAGTTGCTGGTCACCGTAGCGCTCATACTGTTGATGCATCGAATGGATAACATTTTTATCACGCTGGCCGGTATGGTCGTCATCGGTCGCGAGATTGTGATCAGCGCACTCCGGGAGTGGATGGCACAGCTGGGTAAACGCGCATCGGTGGCGGTGAGCGGCATTGCCAAGGTGAAAACAGGCGTTCAGATGACGGCCATTCCGATTCTGATCTGGTATCCCTCTTGGCCGGCGGTGGAGGAGATTCGTTTGCTGGGCTTATTCTTACTGGGATTGGCGGTAATCCTGACGCTGTGGTCGATGGTCCTGTATTTTCGGGCCTTTGTGGGCACACTCGAAGAAGACGCTGAATAAACCAACGGTTGACGCCGATCGCCGCGCGTCTAGAATCGTAAGCATGCGGGAATAGCTCAGTTGGTAGAGCGCAACCTTGCCAAGGTTGAGGTCGCGAGTTCGAACCTCGTTTCCCGCTCCATTTTCCTCTCTTTGCCGCCGCTCTTTTATTTTCTCAAGGTAATGCAAGTTCGGTGGAGTATTTGATTTCCTCCATGGAAAGCAGGGCGGTCACTTTGAATATTTTTACCTCTGCAATCAGGCTTTGATAGAAGCTGTCGTAGGCCTTGGCGTCGGCGACACGCACCTTGAGTAGATAGTCCACTTCGCCCGCCAGCCGATGCGCCTCCATCACTTCGGGCCGCTCGCGCACCACGCTCAAGAATTGCTGCTGCCATGTGGCATCGTGTTCGCTGGTCTGCACGAGAATAAAAAAGCAGGCGCTCAAACCCAGTGCCTCGGGGTCACACAGCGCAACCTCCCGACGAATAATGCCGCGCTGCTTGAGTTTTTTGATGCGGTTCCAGATGGGCGTTTTGGTGGAGCCCGTGCGGTTGGCCAGTTCATCCAGTGACAGCGTGCAGTCGCGTTGCAGCAGGCTGATCAATGTTTTGTCAATGAAGTCCATTTTTTACTCCAATCCACGCATAGATAAAAAAATATCTCTTTATTAAGGATTTATAAAGAAATAAATTCTATTTAATTGGTTATAAAGCTATAAAATAAGAATATTATTTTTTGCGGTGCGCGCTGTGTACAGTCCCGCGCATGGACTACTTACCCGTATTCGTAGAGACCCGCGGCCAACGCATCATTGTTGTCGGTACTGGCCAGATGGCTGAGGCCAAGTGTCGCACCGTTCTCAAAACGAGTGCGCAAGTCATACTGATCACTGAGGCTCCCACCGATGCGATGCAGACGTGGGCTGACGCCGATCGGCTGTCTTTGATTCGCCGTGCTTGCACGCAGTCAGACCTCGAAGGTGCGCGGATGGTCTATGCGGCGTCAGAAGACCCTGACATCAACGCGCGAATCGCCGGTTGGGCGCGTGCAAAGGGCGCGTGGGTCAATGTACTGGATACCCCGGACGACTGCGATTTCATCACCCCTGCTGTAGTGGACCGAGATCCCGTGGTGGTGGCTATTGGTACCGAGGGCGCTGCACCTGTTTTGGCGCGTCAGCTGAAAGCCGATATCGAATCGATGCTGCCTCAGCATCTGGGTCGTTTGGCACAGGCTGCGCGGGCATTTCGTGATCGGGTGAGTGAGCGATTGACTCCAGGTCGGCCACGCCGAAATTTCTGGAAAGCCTTTTTTGGCGGGTGGTCGGCGGTGGACGCCTTATCTGAAGGGCAGATGGAGCGGGTGTTGAGCGAATTGCTCGATAGGCACGCCCTTGAGGCGCCACCCGAAGGTGCTGTCGCGTTTGTCGGCGCGGGGCCTGGTGACCCGGAGCTTCTCACGTTGAAGGCGAGGCGAGTGATTCATGAGGCCGACGTGGTCGTGTACGACCGTTTGGTCGGCAGTGAGATACTGGATTTGGCGCGCAAGGAAGCCAAGTTTGTCGATGTTGGCAAGAAAGGTTTTGGTGCGGCGGTGAGCCAGCAAGCGATTAACGCGCATTTGGTGCGAGAGGCTTCCCAAGGCTCGTTCGTCGTGCGCCTGAAAGGGGGTGATCCCAGCATATTTGGTCGCCTAGATGAGGAACTGTCGCACGTCACCTCGGCGGGTATCGCAACAGAGGTTGTGCCCGGCGTCACAGCAGCGTCTGCTGCAGCCGCCACGTTGCAGGTGTCCCTTACGCGCCGCAACCGTAACTCAAGCATGACGTTTTTGACCGCTCACGACGCCAAGGGTTTCGCTGAGCACGATTGGCAACAGCTAGTCCGCTCTGGTCAGTCGCTGGCGGTTTACATGGGCCGTAAAACAGCGAACTTCCTTCAGGGGCGGTTGTTAATGCATGGCGCCAGCGAGTACCTCCCCGTGACCTGCATCGAAAATATCTCATTGCCCACTCAGCGTGCTTTCTGCAGTGGCTTGGGCGATTTTGCCACGCGACTGGATAGCGAGGATTACTCAGGCCCGCTATTGATTCTGGTGGGCATCGACAGTGTCGTCGATAAGGCCATGAGTGCCTCTGCGCCAATGGTTCAGTTGGGGGTAGCCCATGGCTAAGATGGGGGCGCCGGTGGTGATCAGCGCCAACTGCCTCGCTACCGGGGCAGTGTTGTATTTGGGCCCCGAGCGTCGCTGGCGTGCTGATTTTGCCGGTGCCCACGTTTATGAAGATCTGAGCACAGCCAATGCGACCGCCTCGGCCGTTGATGATCCGTCGGCCGTTGTTGGCGTTGAACTGGTGGCCGTGAAAATACGTGGTGGCAGCACTGAGCCGCGACATTATCGGGAGACCATCAGAGCCCAAGGGCCTGGCGCCTATGTGCTTCCCGCTGAAACGGGTGATACCCATGTATCGGTATAACGATTTCGATCGGCATTTTGTCCGCGAGCGAGTCGCTCAATACCGCGATCAGGTAGAGCGGCGCTTATCCGGTGCGCTCACAGAGGAAGAGTTCAAGCCTTTGCGACTAATGAATGGCGTCTACCTGCAACTGCACGCCTATATGCTGCGCGTTGCGATTCCCTACGGCACCCTGGCGGCTCACCAAATGCGAGGCCTTGCTGATATTGCAGAGCGTTGGGATAGGGGGTACGGCCATTTCACGACGCGGCAAAATATCCAATTCAACTGGCCTAAGCTCGTGGATACGCCAGACATTCTGGCGGCACTGGCGGATCTGGATATGCACGCGATTCAGACCAGCGGCAATACCATCCGCAATGTCACCACAGACCATCTCGCAGGGGCGGCCTTGGATGAGATTGCAGACCCGCGGCCCTACGCGGAGTGGATCCGCCAATGGTCTACGGACCACCCAGAGTTTCAGTTCCTGCCACGTAAATTCAAGATTGCGATCAGTGGGGGTGTTACTGACCGAGCCGTGGTTCGGGCGCACGATATCGGGCTGCGTCTTGTGCCGGGTATGGATGGCGTGGCGTTCGACGTGTATGTCGGAGGCGGGCTGGGGCGGACACCGGTTGTGGGTACCCGTATCTTTGAGCAGGTGCCTGTGAGCGAGCTCCTGGCCCACCTTGAGGCGATTGTATCGGTCTATAACCTGCATGGCCGTCGAGATAATAAATATAAAGCGCGAATCAAAATTCTGTTGCACGCAATGGGTTTAAATAATTTTAAAGCGGCTATAAATACCTATCTAGAACGTAATTGTGATGTATTTAATGGGCTGGAGCTCGCAGAATTGGCACGCATTCAAGCAGGTTTTGAAATTCAGGCGCTGCCCCCACGTGAGGGCGGTGCATATTGGCAACGAATCGATGTGGACCCGGCATTCAGAGAGTGGGTTGAGCGTAATGTGACGCCCCATCGGCAGGAGGATTACGCCTCGGTCACCATAAGCCTGAAGGCCCACGGTCAAGGCCCCGGGGACGCGACTGCTGCGCAAATGCGCGCAATGGCCAATTTGGCTGAGGACGTCGGGTTTTCCGAGCTCCGGGTCAGCCACCAACAAAATATTGTTTTGCCCCATGTGGCCTTGGCT
>Ga0181568_10003036_pt1 | contig 15211 bp, 11 predicted proteins | sample 101ome_20_FD_133758 | JGI IMG/M metagenome (GOLD analysis project Ga0181568, IMG submission 133758) | Coastal salt marsh microbial communities from the Groves Creek Marsh, Skidaway Island, Georgia - 101404AT metaG (megahit assembly) | ecosystem: Environmental > Aquatic > Marine > Intertidal... | reverse complement strand
TCATTAACATTCATCCCTCGCTACTCCCCAAACATGGTGGAAAAGGCATGTATGGGAACAGGGTTCACCAATCTGTCAAAGCCGCCGGGGATAAAGAAACCGGGATCAGCATTCACTATGTCAATGAACATTATGACGAAGGATCCATCATTTTTCAAGCCAAAGTGGGAGTAAGTGAGCAAGACAGTATACAGGATATCGCCCACAAGGTACATTGCCTAGAGTACAAACATTATCCTGAGGTGATTCAAAAACTATTATTTCCTTAAAATGTCTGGCAAAATCAATATTTATACAGACGGCTCCTCGCTAGGAAACCCCGGACCCGGTGGATACGGTATTATTGTGGAGTGGGAAGGAAAGCAGTATGTGAAGGAATTTTCTGATGGTTTTAGATTGACGACAAACAACCGCATGGAACTTTTGGCGGTAATAGTCGCTTTGGAAACACTAAAAAAACAACCTATGGAGGTCACGGTTTATTCTGATTCGAAGTATGTGATCGATGCGGTTCAAAAAAAATGGGTATTCAAATGGGAGAAAAAAGCATTCAAAGCCAAAAAAAATCCCGACCTATGGCAGCGCTATCTTAATATTCACAGAAAGCATCAGGTAAACTATCAGTGGGTCAAAGGCCATAATGCCCATCCCCAAAACGAGCGTTGTGATGAATTGGCAGTAAAAGCAGCCAAAGAGTCTCCTTATAAAATAGATGATTTTTTTGAACAAAATCATAAATAAATCTGACTAATTATAGCCTATTGAAAACTCTTCAATAAATCTTCAACTAAAAAATCAATAAGCTTATGAAGTTTATTATTTTTGTTGTATGGGCAACAAATTATTGGTTGTGGGCACCATGGCTTACGATGCCATTTCAACCCCATTTGGAAAAGCCGATAAAATTCTGGGTGGTGCTGCCACTTATATCGGATTGTCTGCCTCACGATTTTCATTGGACTGCGGAATTGTATCGGTGGTAGGAGAGGATTTCGAAAAAGAACATCTACAATTACTGAAAGACTATGGGATCGACCTCTCAGGCGTTGAAATAGTCCCAGGAGGTGCCACCTTTTTTTGGAGCGGGGAATACCACAATGATCTGAATACCAGAACCACTTTGGAAACTCAATTGAACGTCCTGGAAAATTTTAGCCCAAAAATTCCCGAGCATCTCAAAAGCCCCGACATTGTTATGCTAGGAAACCTCTCTCCTGATGTCCAGTTACAAGCCCTAGAGCAATTAAAGACCAATCCAAAACTAATTGTGCTAGACACCATGGATTTTTGGATGGAACATTTTCGACCTGCACTGGATCAGATAATTGCAAAAGTAGATGTTATTTCCATAAACGATGAAGAAGCCCGACAGTTGACCAGGGAATACTCTTTGGTCAAAGCAGCCGATCAGATCCATCAAATGGGCCCTAAATATGTCATCATCAAAAAAGGAGAGCATGGAGCCTTACTTTTCCATAAAAATGAAATTTTTTGTGCTCCTGCACTCCCAATGGAGGAGGTTTTTGACCCCACCGGTGCCGGTGATAGCTTTGCCGGAGGATTTACCGGATATTTGACACAAACAGGAGATATTTCTTTTAACAATATGAAATTGGCTGTCATTTACGGGTCTGCCATGGCTTCCTTTACCGTTGAAAAATTTGGAACGGAAAATTTAGTTAACTGTACGCCTACTATGATGGTAGCTCGCCTAAAAGCTTTCAAGGAATTAACTAACTTTGAAATAAAGATTGAAACGGGTAAATAAATACATTATATGAGTGATACCATAAAGCACGAGTGTGGAATCGCAATGATCCATCTGAAAAAGGATCTCCATTATTTTAAAGAAAAGTATGGGACTGCTATGTATGGTATTAATAAGATGTATTTGATGATGGAGAAACAGCACAATCGAGGTCAAGATGGTGCAGGTTTGGCTTGTGTCAAATTAAATATGAATCCCGGCCAACGTTACATTGCAAGGGTGCGCTCCAACAGTCCTCAACCCATTCAAGATATTTTCAAAAAAGTCAATAAAGGGGTGCAGCAAGCCATCAATCAACATTCGGATCTATTGGAGGATATCGAACATTTCAAACAAGAAGTCCCTTTTGCCGGAGAGTTGCTGCTTGGTCATTTGCGTTATGGAACTTTTGGAAAGAACAGTATTGAAAGTGTTCATCCTTTTCTGAGGCAGAACAATTGGATGCATCGTAATTTGATTGTTGCTGGAAATTTTAACTTGACTAATGTCACTGAACTCTTTGATACTTTGGTGGAATTGGGACAGCACCCCAAAGAAAAAACCGATACCATCACTGTAATGGAAAAAATCGGACATTTTTTGGACGATGCTGTCGCCAAAATTTACAAGAAACTTAAAAAGGAAGGTTTTACAAAGGCAGATGCCTCACCTCAGATCGCCGAGCGTCTCAGTATGAAAAAGGTACTGCGCAAAGCTTCCAAGAAATGGGACGGGGGTTATACTATAGCGGGCTTGTTGGGTCATGGCGAATCTTTTGTCTTTAGAGACCCTGCCGGAATTCGTCCAGCCTATTATTACGATGACGATGAAATACTTGTGGTTGCCTCAGAAAGACCTGCCATACAAACGGTATTCAACGTTTCCTTTGAAGACATTCAAGAACTGCCTCCCGGTTGTGCCTTATTGACCAAAAAATCGGGAGCAGTAAAATTGAGTCAAATCCAAGAGGCAGTCTCCCCTAAATCCTGTTCGTTTGAGCGAATTTATTTCTCTAGAGGAAGTGATGCCGAAATCTATAAAGAACGTAAGAAATTAGGAAGACTGCTGTTTCCCCAAATCCAAAAAGTCATTGACAATGATTTGGAAAATACGGTTTTCTCCTTTATTCCCAATACTGCCGAAACCTCTTTTTATGGTCTTTTGGGAGCAGTTCAGGACAACATTGTCCAGTCGCTTAAAAAAACTATACAAAACAAAAACAATCTCCAAAATGGGGAGCTTGAAAAACTGTTTTCGTTGCGCCCCAGAATTGAAAAAATAGCCATTAAAGATGCTAAACTAAGAACTTTTATCACCGAGGATGCAAGTAGGGATGACCTAGTAGCCCATGTTTATGATGTGACCTATGGGGTTATCCAACCCACAGACAATTTGGTCATCATAGACGATAGCATTGTTCGAGGTACCACTTTGGAAAAGAGTATATTGAAAATGTTGGATCGGCTCAATCCCAAGAGAATCATTATTGTTTCCAGTGCCCCTCAAATCCGTTATCCCGATTGCTATGGAATAGACATGGCAAAAATTGATAACTTTATAGCTTTCAAGGCGACCCTTAAATTACATGAGGATCAAAATACTCTGGAACAAACTTTGGAAGATATTTACAATAACTGTAAACTCAATCAAGATTATCCTTTGGAGGAGGTCGAAAATTGTGTAAAAGCTCTTTACGAACCTTTTTCCAATGAGCAAATTTCAGTCAAAATTGCTCAAATGTTAAAGGGTGACAGCATAAAGGCAGAAGTGGAAATTATATTTCAAACTATAGAAGGTTTGCATCAAGCTTGTCCTAAAAATCTCGGTGATTGGTATTTCTCGGGGGATTATCCAACCCCTGGTGGTAACAGGGTCGTTAACCGTGCTTTTATGAATTTTTATGAAGGAAAATCTGTAAGAGCCTATTAATGAGTGCAATAATTTTTTTAATAAAAAAAATTATTTGTTTATAATAAAGCAAATTTCTTGAAGTTCCATTCACCTGAAAAAAACGCATTTTAACGTTTTATTATTTATGAAATAATGCAATAATCTAATTTTACAGAACCAGAACATAAGTAGGTTAAGTTCATGGTAAGATTTGGGGCAAAAAGGGAGAATTTATTCTCCCTTTTTATTTTTAATACCCATTTGATCATTAATATTTTAAATATTTTGATCATATAATTCACTCACTTTTTCCCAGTTAATCACATTAAAAAAAGCACTGATGTAGTCCGGTCTTCTGTTTTGGTAGTTCAGATAATATGCGTGTTCCCAAACATCTAGTCCAAGTATGGGTGTTCCTCCACATCCGATACCCGGCATCAAAGGATTGTCTTGGTTTGCAGAAGAACAAACTTCTACTTTGCCTCCTTGAAGAACGCAAAGCCAAGCCCAGCCCGAACCAAATTGGGTAGCAGCGGCATTAGAAAAAACCGTTTTAAAATCTTCAAAAGATCCATAAGTTGCATTAATTGCCTCTGCTAAGGCACCCGAAGGGGCTCCGCCTCCATTTGGACCTATCACTTCCCAAAACAAGCAGTGGTTGTAATAGCCTCCTCCGTTGTTTCTTAAAGCAGCATTGTTCATGTCCATGTTTTCCATAATTGTCTCGATGGTATCGGATTCCATTCCCGAACCCTCAAGCGCGCTGTTGAGCTTGGTTGTGTAACCATTGTGGTGTTTTCCGTGGTGTATCTCCATGGTTCTTGCATCAATGTGCGGTTCTAATGCGTCGTTTGCATAAGGTAATCTTGGTAATTCAAAAGCCATAATATTATTTATTTATTACAAAAGTAGAATTTCTTTTATTCATTTGGTAAGCGATAATGATGAAAAACCTAATTTTAAAAATTATACCAGCATATGAAATCTAGTCCTTTTCAAATCATAAATGCGGCTGCAGGCTCAGGAAAGACATATGCATTGGTGTATGCCTATCTCAAAAAATTGCTCTCCACTCATCGGGAGGATACCTATCGAAATATGTTGGCCCTTACTTTTACCAACAAGGCCGTCAACGAAATTAAGTACAGAGTTCTAAACAATCTCTACTTAGTTGGACACCACATTCATGATGATAAAATCAAGGAGATTCGCTCCAGCTTAATTATTGATTTGAAAATCGACTTGCCATCACTTCAACAAAAAGCACAGCGAGTATTGAAGAAGATCCTTCACGAATATGCCGCTTTTGAAGTAATTACATTGGACCGTTTTACACACAAAATCATCAAGAGTTTTGCCAAAGATTTAAAAATACCTGCCAGCTTTGAAGTTACCCTCGACAGTGATCTATTGTTGGGAGAAATGACAGAAAACATTTTAGACCAGGCAGGCATAGACAAACCCTTGACCGAAACCTTGGTTGCTTTCAGTCTAAGTAAAATCGACGAACTTAAGAGTTGGAACATCGGTAAAGACCTGTTCGATTTTTCAAAACTATTGATCAACGAAAACAATCGACAGCCACTGTCCGTCCTAAAAAAAATAGATCAAAAAGAATTCAAAGCCCAAAAAAAAACATTTGAAAAACACCTCAGTGACCTCAAAAATGAGCTTAAAATCATTGGAACAGATACACTTCAACTAATCATTAACCAGGGTTTGACCGAAGATGACTTTAACCGGAAAACCCTCTATAAACATTTTGAAAAAATAGAGAGTGGGAAAATTGATGGACTTTATGAAAACCAATTGGAAAAAAACCTCACGGAAGGACACTGTCTTTACACCCAATCTCTTTCTGAAGTAAAAAAAACAATTATCGATGCCTTGATCCCTGAACTTTTCACCAGTTTTAGCCGAGCTAAATTGAAGGTAGGAAAACTGCTGCTCCTCAAGAGCATTATCAGCCAATGGACCCCTTTATCACTGATCGGTCGGATGGAAAAAGGTCTAGAAGAACTTCAGCTTACTCAAAATCGATTACTTCTTAGTCGATTTAATGATATGATTGACAATGAAATTTCAGATCTTGATGCCCCATACATATACGAACGTCTGGGAGAAAAATACCGTTATTATTTTATCGACGAATTTCAGGACACTTCCCGCTTGCAATGGAAAAATCTCATCCCTCTAATCTCTAATGCTTTGCAAGGACTAGACGATGATCATCAAATGGGATCCCTACTTCTGGTGGGTGATCCCAAACAAGCGATATACAGATGGAGGGGAGGGGATAACGAGCAGTTTTTGAGCCTTTTAAACAAAGAAAGTCCCTTTCCGCTATTGTTTCCCGAAATCACCTTATTACCAAAAAATTACCGTAGTAAAGAGGCCATTGTAGATTTTAACAATCAGTTTTTTGCTTGGGTAGGTGCCAGATGTGAAGACACCGAGCAGAAGCAAATGTTTGAGCAAGATACCCATCAGGAGTTTAATTCCAAAAAAGGAGGGCAGGTAGTCGTGCAGTTTATCGAAAAGAGTAGGAAAAAAGAAAGTACCATACCACTCTATCAAGAAAAAACGGTTAGCTATCTTAAGTCCGCAAGATCCAATGGTTATTCTTGGAAAGACATGGCCGTATTGGTTCGAAAAAAAGAGCAGGCTGAACTGGTAGCCAATGCACTTCAGGCAGAAGACATTCCTTTGATCTCCTCAGAGTCTCTGTCATTAGGGAGTTCTATTAAAGTAAATTTTCTCATTGCCCTGATTCGTTTGGCGGTAGACCCGCAGGATGAAGTACAAAGAAAAAACATCATCGAATTTTTGTACCGTCAATTGGGAGCAAAAATGGATTTGGATCAAATCCTGAGTACTATGGTTTTTCTCCCCATTAATGCCCTTGAAGAGGAAATCAAAAAACAATTTAATGTTTCATTTGATTTTCAGCTTTTTTTAAAAAAATCCCTCTACAATGCTATTGAGTATGCCATTGCCGCTTTCCAATTGATTGAAAACATGGAAGCGCATTTGATCGCCTTTTTAGATGATATTTTTGAGTTCAGTAACCAAGATGTAGGAAGTTTTTTGAGTTACTTACAATACTGGGATCAAAAAGGAAAGGAACAAAAAATAATAATCCCCGGGGGAACCGACGCAGTAAAGATCATGACCATTCACAAGGCTAAGGGACTCGAATTCCCGGTAGTGGTCCTTCCTTTTGCTTCAGAGGAATTAGTGTCCTCACGAAGCCGAAAGGTATGGTATCCCATCAAAAACCATTTTGATACTTCCTTTGGTTGGGGAAGAATTCATTTTTCAAGCAAATTAAAATATTTGGGCGAGGAGGCTAACGCATTTTATGAGAGAGAGATTTTGGCAGAAAGAGGGGATGCCCTCAATACTTTTTATGTAGCCTTGACCCGCGCTGTTTCACAAATGTGTTTGATCTGCACCTTAGAGACAGAAAGATCGCCCGTTGACAAAAGCTATGCCACCTTGCTCAACCATTTTGTAAGAAGTCAAAATCAAAACCCTCAAATAGAATCCCCTTTTGTATGGGGTACAGCCGAGAGGAAAGAAAGCGATGATAAAGATCAAACTATGGTAAAAACCCTCAAACCCGATTTCAAAGTCCAGATAAATTGGCAAAAAAGACTTTGGATACAATTGCAAGCAAAGCACGACGAGTCGGCTGTTGCTGCCCAAAAAGAAGGCTTATTGGTTCACGACTTAATGGCTGAAGTATACTCTTTTAAAGACGTCTCTGCTGTTGTAACCGATGCTCTTCATTCCGGAAGTATCAATAAAGAAGAATACGACCACTATTTACAAATGCTTAATAATATAGTGGATCATCCACAACTATCTTCCTGCTACCAAGAGGATGTAGAAGTCTATAATGAAAAGGACATTTTGATCCCCCAAAAATCTTTTGTCCGTCCCGATAGGATCGTAAAAAATAAAGACGGCTGGGTGATTATTGATTATAAAACTGGAAGAGAAGAGCCCCACCACTTCTCTCAAATTAGACACTATGCTGAATTGCTGGAGGAGATGACCAATGAAAAATCAAAATGCTTTTTGGTTTACATAGGAAAAAAGGCCGTCGTAAAAACAGTAGCATGATATTAAACCCCAAGGTCTAAAAACACAGATGAAAAGCTTTCTGGACGAAATAGCAGAAGAAGTTATCAATTCAAAACACCCTTTTGAATCTGTCAAAGTTGTTGTCCCCAGTCGTCGGGCAAGTTTGTTTCTAAAAAATGCATTGGCCCGTCAAATTCAAAAACCGGCTTTTGCTCCTGAAATCGTCAGTATCGAAAATTTTGTAGAAGAACTTTCAACTTTAAAAAAGGTAGGTCCCGTAGATCTGATTTTTGAATTTTATACCGTATACAAAGAGGTATCCGATGAAAAACAACGGGATTCGTTCGATCAATTTCTGGGCTGGGCCTCCGTTATTTTATCCGACTTCAACGAAATGGATGCCCATTTGGTAGATGTCAAAACTTTCTTTGATTTTCAATTTTCGCTCCAGGAAATGACTCAATGGGCCAAAAACAAAGATCAAAGTAATATCATCCAAAATCATTTGGAATTTTGGAGGATCATGCCTTCGCTTTATAAGGGACTAAATCAAAGACTACAACAACAACAGCAAGGTACCTTGGGATTGATTTTCAGGGAGGCGGTTGCCAATTTGGAATTTTATATAAGCCAGACTTTCAAACACCACTATTTCGTTGGCTTTAATGCACTCAATGAATCCGAATCCCAAATCATTCAGGAGTTTATCTCGAGTAACAAGGGAACAGTCCATTGGGACATCGATCAATATTTTTTTCAAGACAAAGTAAACGCTGCGGGCAAATTTATCCGTAAATATCATCAAGAATGGAAATCTCTACCATCTCAACCGAGTTCATTTCAAAACCATTACACTAACCCCAAAAAGATCGAGCTTATTGGCGTGAGTAAAAATGTTGCTCAAGCCAAATATGCTGCTCAATTGGCGGTACAACTGGCAACAGATTATCCCGATGAAAAAACAGCTGTTGTATTGGGTAACGAATCCCTATTGACACCGGCAATCTCTGCTATCGATGGCACTGTATTGGGTTGGAATGTCACCATGGGCTACCCTCTGAAAGAGACACCTACTTCTGATTTTTTTGAACTCTTTTTCCAATTACACGTCAATGCCAAGAAAGGATTCTTTTTCTATAAGAATCTCAAAAGCTTATCTTCAACCCCGTGGTTTCTATCACTTCTCAAATTTAATGACTTGGATACTGAGGAGCATTTGAAAGACATTGAGTCAAAAAATTTATATCGTTTTCCCCAAAACATACTCTATCGATCAGATAATGTTCGAGCCATTGACCATTGCCTTTTCGCTCCGGCCGAAGTCATTGTTGATTTTATCCTCCGCCTAATTTATATTTGCGATTTTTTTATTGTGTTTTTGGAGCACTCCCAGGAAGCCGATGCTAATTTACATTTGGCCTATTTCCAAAAATTTAAAGCCCTTTTCAACCAGTTGGAAACCATGCATCAAAAACACAATTTTATTGAAAGCCTGCCCTTACTTATTTTGGTTTTTAGAGCACTTGTCAAGGGAGAAAAAATTGATTTTTTAGGGGAACCATTGGAGGGAATACAGTTTATGGGACTATTGGAAACTCGTTTGTTGGATTTCGAAAATTTGGTAATTACCAATCTAAACGAGGGCATTTTGCCTTCAGGAAAAAAGAACCATTCTTTTCTGCCATTTGACCTGAGGAAAAAATTCAATCTACCTACTTTTTTGGAAAATGACGCCATCTATACCTATCACTTCTACCGTCTCCTTCAAAGGGCCAAAAGGGTTTATTTACTTTACAATACCCAAAGTGATGGACTGAACTCCGGTGAAATGAGCCGCTTTTTGTATCAGTTAAAATACCAACATCAGCCTGCTCACCAAGTCGAAGAAAAACATCTGGTCTTGAATTATCGTACCCCAAAAGATTCTGATCATTTCATTGAAAAAACTGAAAAAATTCAGCAGCAACTACGTGCCATTGCCGAAAAGGGTTTTTCACCCTCCTCTCTTTCTCTTTACTTGAGAAATCCTCTGGAATTTTATTATCAAAGGGTGTTAAAGATCAAGGAAAAAAATACCATGGAATCTACCATCAATTATATGGACAAAGGAAATCTGGTACATGAGGTCTTGGAGCAACTCTATTTGCCCTATCAAGATCAAATAATTACGCCTACTGATTTTAAACAAATGAAAGAACGCCTAGTGCCACTGATGGAAGAACGCTATCAATCCATTTATCATGGTACCCAACATAGAACCGGTCGGAACCACATTATTTTTGAAGTACTGAAAAAGTCCATTTTAGATTTCTTAGAAATTGAACAAAAAAATGTTGAGGAGGGTAATCACATCAAGATACTTCATTTGGAACATCAATTTGAACAAAGCATTCAAGTGCCAGGAATTGATTTTCCTGTCAAATTAATTGGTGTGGTGGACCGTATTGATTTGTTCAACGATACACTGAGAATAATCGATTATAAAACAAGTATGATTCAACCCAACCAACTGAAATTACCCCATTGGGATGTGTTTAATGAGCATACAGACTATGCCTATTTGTTTCAGATTTTACTGTATTCTTATGTTCAAAAACCCCTTTTATCTAAATACCATAAATCAACTGCCGGGATTATTTCATTCAGAAACCTACCCCAATATTTTATTCCTTTTTTATTGGAAAACAGTCAAAATCAAGCTCTAAATAAAGTAAATCTAGACCGTTTTGAAGCAACTTTAAATAAAATTATCATTGAAATTTTTGATCCTAAGGTTAATTTTAAGGACAAGGGTAATTAATTTAAATTTCAAATTTATATTCAATATATTTAGAAAAAATAAATACCCATGAGTGAAAAGTCCAATAAAAAACAAGGGGAAAGAGGTATACAGCGTGAAAAACTCAATTGGCTCTTACGAATTATTACATTGGGAGACCGATTTTCTTTGCAAGATTTTTACGATCGAATCAAAAAAGGCTTTGTAGAGTTCCTAATTGTATTTTTTGGTGTATTGGTTTCTTTTGGGGTAGAAAGACAAGGGGAAGAATTTGGAGACAGAGAGTCCAATATCGATAACCTAATTGGCCTGAGGGATGAAATGATCGATATCCAAGAATACACCCAAATATATATGGAAGAAAATCAATGGATTAGGGAGTTGTACAACGAATTATATGAACAATGGGATGAGGATAGAGATAGTGTTTTTTTATTTATAGACGATTCTGACGGATTGCCTTATTCTCCACTTTCCTTCTACAACAACTACAATCCCTTCAATCCACCAAGGGTAGTATACGAAGCCATAAAACTTGATGGAACCTTCAGGTTTTTGGGATCAGAGGTAGGTCGATTTGTTAACAATACCTATGATGGAACCGACCTTAAATATTTGATGCTCAACACAGACCGTGAGGAAAAAGTCTATGTAGACCAGTTCGAAGCACAGGTGGCTAATAAATGGATTTATGACCTAGAAAAAATTGATTTATATGATACTGACTTTTGGCTAAAACACCGAAAATATTTTCAAAAGGAGAAATATTTGAAATACAATCTATTCAAGCGCTTGGGATTATGGGAGCAAATATCTGAGCAATTACTTGAATATGAAAAAGAAGTTGGAGCTAATATAAAAAAACTTGATAGCGTAATACAACTTAAAGAGGATGAGTTTGTATTTATTTATTGGTGGTTTTAGAGTTTTCAATTATGCCCGCTACCAATTTACCAGATATCAAGGCAGGGGGTACCCCTGGACCGGGTACAGTCAATTGTCCAGTAAAATAAAGATTTTTCACCTTTTTACTTTTCAATTTAGGTCTTAAAAAAGCTGTTTGTAAAAGAGTATTTGCCATACCATACGCATTCCCTTTGTAGGAATTGTAAACAGAAACAAAATCATTTACGCAAAAAGACGATTTAAACAAAATATCTTCTTTTAAACTCTGATTGGTAAGTTTTTCTAGACGGCTCAAAATCACCTCAAAATAGTGATCTCTTAGCTTCTTTGTGTCATCCAATCCGGGTGCAATAGGGATCAAAATAAAGCAAGCTTCTTTTCCCTTAGGGGCCATACTAGGATCAGTGATCGATGGAAAATTGGCGTAAAACAAGGGTTCTTTTGGCCATTGGGCAGTGTCGTATATTGTTTGGGCATGTTTGTCAAAGTCCACATCAAAAAACAAGGTATGGTGGGAAACATTTTTAGCCTTTTTATTCAATCCTACATAAAAAATAAGGGAGGAAGGGGCAAATGTTTTTTTATCCCAGTAGGCCTCGCTGTATACTCTTAAATCTTTCGGCAGCAAAGTTTCAGTGTGGTGATAATCGGCGCCACTTAATACAATATCGGAAAAAATATTTTTCCCATCGATTTTGATTCCTACAGCTTTTTTGTTTTCCAGCAATATTTTCTTCACAGGACTGTCGAGGTGAATTTTCACACCCAAACTCTCCGCCAGTCTAACCATTCCTTTTACGATGCTGTACATACCGTCTTTGGGATGCCATGTCCCTAATCCAAAATCGGCAAAATTCATGAAATTGTAGAAAGCAGGTGTATCTGAAGGTTTGGCACCCAAAAACAAGACTGGAAACTGAAGGATCTGAGCCAGTTTGGGGTTTTTAAATTCTCTCGTTACCTCTCTCTTTACATTAGAAAAAAAGTAACTTAATTTTTTGAGAGTATCTGGCGTGACTAGTTCAAGAGGAGATATCCCGGGTCGGTAGACCAATTCATCAATCGCAATTTTGTAATTATCCCCAGCTTTTCTGATGAATTTTTTAAGTTTTGCGGCACTACCTTCCTCCTCTGCCTCGAAAGCTGCATAGATCTTTTCCAAAGAATCTCCGATCAGGATTGAATCATTTTTACCAAAATAAACTTGATAGCCTGGATCCAAACGTTCTAACTCATAATAGTCACTGACCTTTTTCCCAAAATCTCCAAAAAACTTTTCAAAAACATCTGGCATCCAATACCAAGAGGGTCCAATATCAAAAACAAATCCCTCTTTTTTCAGTTGACGAGCTCGCCCTCCAGGAGTACTGTTTTTCTCAAAAATTTGCACTTGATGCCCCGACTTTGCTAAATAGCAAGCTGCCGACAAGGAAGAAAACCCTGAACCAATGATGCTTATGCGCTTTTTCATTTGGTTACAAAGCTATCAATTTACTAAATGATTTAGAGAATTTTATTTTTTTTTTGAAAATTCCATAATAAATGGAAAATCAGTAGATTAGGAACACATACCATTTCGAGTTGAAATAAAAAAGTAGAGATATTGTAAGATTGGATATCAAAAGGGTTTATGATTCAATAATTAGGTTAGAACACCCATTTCTTTTTACTACCCAAAAAATTACAATAACTTTTGAAAATTTATTTATCTCTTTTTCTCCTTAATAAATATATTTCCTCTACAAAAGAGGCGGAGATGATGCCCGTGGGGATGGCAACAATACCGATCCCGATCAATGAAATGATGGAGGCAAAAATCTTACCCCCTACAGTAATGGGATATACATCTCCATAGCCTACTGTAGCTAAAGAGACCGTTGCCCACCAAATTGATTCTGTGATACTGGAAAACTTCTCAGGTTGAGCCTCATTTTCCAAATAGTATATGGCCGAGGCCGAAAATAATATGGCTAATGCAGAGAGAAATAGAGTGAACTTTAATTCATTTTTTACTCCTTTCAAAGCTTTAACAAATAACTTTAAGGAACTGCTGTCTCTTCCAAGTTTAAAAATTCGGGTCAGGCGGAACAATCTTAAAATCCTAAGGAATCTTCCGTCTACTTTTATAAATTGATTTAGGTAGAAAGGCAAAATCGAAATCAGGTCAATCAATCCAAATGTACTAAATACATACTTCCATACGCCTTTCATTCGCTGGTTCAAATACGCTAAACGTATACGGAACAAGTATTCAAAAGAGAAAATATAAATCGAAATAGCCTCAAAAATGCTAAACTGACTACCATAAACATTTCGAATTGAGACATGAGATTCCATAATCATCGCCACTACATTGGCAATGATCAATAAATAAATGAATTTGTCAAAAAGAACAGGAGACCTCAAGATCGATTATTTTTAGAAAGATCAATGAAAATTCCGATCATTACTCCTATCATTGAGGCTATAACTACAAAAGCTACAAAAGAAGGTGTCATATATAAATAATATTGTCAATCAAAGATAATCAATTTGATATATCCACTAAAATTGGTAAAGATCACTGAATTTATTTTTTTTTGTTTAATCTTTTTTTGTTAAAGATTTTTTGCATATCTTTAAACAGTTTAAATTCAATTTGGTTTATTAGCGCCTCTGCGATTACTATCTCCTAAAGTCAAATTCTAAAATCCTAGCAGAGGCGTTTTTTTTTAACGCCTGATTTTTCTCATCTTTTGACAGTTTTTACCTAATTTAGTAACTGCAGGATGATAATGATTTGGATGGAAGGATTGACGACGATTACATTTTTTAAATTTCATAAAAACAAAAGCTGGGCATTCGCTCAAATGGGCTTTATTCCGTCTAAACTTCAACAAAAATCTGGTCTGAGGTTCTTCAAACTCATGGGTACCGGTGGTGGAAATGGCTTTAGTCTATGGCCTGATTTTGGGACTTATGCCTTTTTGGGAGTTTGGGATAATCAAAAATCAGCAGACGATTTTTTGATCAACAACGATATTATCAAAACATATTATCAAAAAGCCTCTTCCATCAGAACTATTAAAATGTTACCCGTTAAAAGCCATGGCTTGTGGAGTGGCCAAAATCCTTTTTTAGAACATAAAATACAGACCCATGATTCTGAATTGCCTGTAGCGGTTATTACAAGAGCCACACTGCGTCCCTCACGACTATTCTCCTTCTGGAGATCAGTGCCCTCTGCCAGTGAAGCCATTCAAAATGCTGAAGGGGTGCAATATTTCAAAGGTATAGGTGAGTGGCCTTTTATTCAACAGGCAACTCTTAGCCTTTGGGACAGTTTTGAGGCTGTCAAACAATTTGCCTACCGTAACAAAACCCATGCATCCATCATCAAAAAAACAAGAAGTCAGCATTGGTATAGCGAGGATCTCTTTGCCCGATTTCAAGTACTGTCTGACACCGGATTTATTGAATCTATTCCATCTAAAAAATGAAAACAGCAGTTGTTATAGGTGCAGGAATTGGCGGAATTGCAGCGGCTTTGCGATTGTCCAAAAAAGGCTACCAAGTCACTGTCTTTGAGGCTAATGACTACCCGGGAGGAAAACTCAGTGCCTTCAGTCTGGGAGACTATCGTTTCGATGCAGGGCCTTCGCTTTTTACTATGCCTCAATACGTCAACGAATTGTTTGAACTTCACGATGAGAGAGCCATTGATTTTTTTACTTATCAAAAGAAAAAAATCGCCTGCCAGTATTTTTGGGAAGATCATACCCAAGTCACCGCATATGCCGACCTGGAACTTTTTCTAGAAG
>Ga0181568_10003035_pt1 | contig 15214 bp, 21 predicted proteins | sample 101ome_20_FD_133758 | JGI IMG/M metagenome (GOLD analysis project Ga0181568, IMG submission 133758) | Coastal salt marsh microbial communities from the Groves Creek Marsh, Skidaway Island, Georgia - 101404AT metaG (megahit assembly) | ecosystem: Environmental > Aquatic > Marine > Intertidal... | reverse complement strand
TTACATCATAAAAATGGCAGATATGGAGAGAGCGATGATGGTGAGGGAAACATGGAGCATAATCTTATAAATCCAAATACATTTATGGCTGTATGCCGTCCTTGTCATGACAATATTCATAAATATCCAAAGCAATCAAGAGAGAGAGGATGGCTCGTTTGAGCTTATACGGGCTATTAAGTCTGACCATTATTGTGTGGGTCTTGATATGGTATCTCTATTACTGATTGAGGAGGCGTGTCTTGCATTGGCAGAGGTTTTGAATAATGAGTAAAGCATGATAAATGTTTTATCATTAGGTGCGGGTGTGCAGTCATCCACAATGGCATTAATGGCGGCAAAGGGTGAGATTACTCCTATGCCCGATTGTGCAATCTTTGCCGATACGCAAGCAGAGCCAGATAGTGTCATGAAGCATTTGGATTGGTTGGAAAAGCAGTTACCATTTCCTGTGTATCGGGTCACGAAAGGCGATCTCACGAAAGATTGCTTGGAGCCAAAGATTAGGCAAAGCGACTCACCGTATGGCAAAAAAGGAAGCACTTATATGAAGTCGATTATTCCTAAATTTGGCATATCAGAGAATGGAGAAGTAAGTGCCGCAATAGGAAGAGCTTGCACGCAGGATTACAAAATCCGCCCAATCCATAAAAAAATTAAAGAACTATTTAAAATTAAGCGCGGGGAAAAAGAGGTCAAGGTAACTCAATGGGTTGGTATTTCATATGATGAAATACAGAGGATGAAGGAGTCCCGTGATGAATGGTGCAAGAATCGTTTTCCACTTATTGAGAAACAAATGCACAGACATCATTGCAAGCAATGGATGAAACAGAAGGGCTACCCTGAGCCTCCAAGGTCTGCTTGTTATTATTGCCCATTCCATAGTGATGAAGAGTGGAGATACTTAAGAGATAAAGACCCTAAGTTTTTTGAGCAAGCTGTAGAGTTTGATAAGCAAATTAGGCAACAGCATAAAAAACACGCTTCAGGCGTACGTATGGAAGTCTACCTCCATCGTTCATGTAAACCTTTAGGTGAGATCGACTTTGATTCCGACGAGGACAAAGGACAACTCACGTGGGATTTCATGGCAGAGTGCGAAGGTCTTTGTGGAGTGTGAGGAACGAATCTTTACGGGTGGGTCAGCTATGGGAAACGAAAAAAGTAGCAACGGATTTTCGCGCGTATTGTTGCATGACTTTACCCTTGCAGTTGCTCCGCCAAAACATACAAACCAAGCAAGCCTTCGCATACTTAAGACTAGGGATGGCAGGCAATTCATAGGCAAACAAACAAACTCAAGGGCAAAACAAGCCAATAAATTGCTTAAGTTTGCATTAATGCCATACAAACCACTTGTACCACATATTGTACCATTAGAAATCTATGTGACCTATGCGTTTCCTTTTAATAAAACTGAAAAAAAATCAGTAATTGCTCTTGGGGAAGTCGCACACACTAAGCGACCAGATGCAGACAATCTAATGAAAGGATTGTTTGATGTCATGGGAGAGTGTGGCTATTGGAAAGATGATAGCCAATTATCGGTCGTTCATTTTAAAAAAGTTTTTTCTGCTAATCCGAGGATCGGAATTAAAATACTAGAGTTGGCTCCCTTGAAATCGGAGTCTTAAATTACTCTCAAAATTTTCCTAGATGCTCCAAGGGAGCAAATGATATAATGGGATTATGTTATCAAATCTCAAATTAGTAATTCAATCCATTATATTATGACACATTCAAATCCAAGTATCGCTCATCTCAAACCAAAGTCAGAATTGATAGATGATATTATCACTCATGTTATCAATACTGACCAATATGGTTTAAAAAGATTATATAATTCTATATATGTTAATCAAATAATTCAAATGACTGATGTCGATTGGACTGATGATTCATTCCAATTAAGCTCAAATTGCAGTAATTGCGGAAAATCTATCGAATCCAAATAATAATATGACATATAAACCAGCAAATATTGATGATCTCTTAGGTTATTTACCACCTCCTGTAAAAAAAGACCCACCAAAGAAAAAGGGTATCATGTGTTATACTCACAAAACAGGCGGTGAGTTAATGGTCTTAGATGCTGACCAATATGATTATATTCATAGTGCTACAAATCGCAAGGGTCAGTCATCTATATTACGCATTCAAACCCCCAATGGCGGTCGCCTACAATAATATGATAGCACCAATAAGTAAGTTACAAGATAGGGACTATAGGTTTAAGCTTCAAGACGATTTGCTTGATGCCGTAAGAACTAAGTGGGCTTATATCAAAATATTAGATGTTAGATTTGAAGCTGATTTATGCAGTCAATCGGGAAGCTTAATGTATTGGTCGCCTGTCTTGCGAAATGTGGGAACAAGCAACGAATATACCGAGGAGTATATTTTCTATGCTACTCCATTCTTTGATAATGAACCAAACCTACCAATAACCAGCATTCACACAGGAGATGAAGACTATGAAAATATAGCAAATATACCTATAAAAATAGAGGAGTTTGATAGCATAAGCCAATTTACAAATTGGTATCAAACTACCTTGCAACAAAAATTATTTAAACAAGTTCTGCGTGTATCAAAAATCATGTGGGCTGAAAAAGTAAAAACAAATGAATATAAATAAACTATTAGATTTCGATTTCTCAATTAAACTTAATAACAGAGAGTTGGGCGTAAGCTTAAATATCCTAGATAAAGATCACTCATGCAAAAAGAAGTGGAGTGTAATTCTATTTGTAGGCTATCGCAACCAATCAAGACCAAGTAATAATTGGTCAAGATATTTTACATATCATCACAAGCAATGGTTTCATATATTCAATAATCATTTCGATGCATATGATGTTATTGCGGATGGATGGGAGGATATATTCGGAGATGAGTTAGTACCAATAATCGAGTTCTAAAATTACTCTCAAGATTTTTCTCCCAACTAAGGTAGGACAAATGATATAATGTAGTTTGTTATCAAATAAATCAAATTAGTAATAAAAAATATGAGTGAACTAGAATATAAAGGTAAATCATTTACTGACGGTACAGATAATTTCATCTGTGTCGCAGAAAATAAAAATCAAATAGTAATAATGCCAGCAACGGACAAAACAGAATCAGATTTCATGAATACTTGTTTCTTTGTCGTCCCTATTACTGACATCAAGGAGTCATTACGAGAAAATGCTCTTTGTTTTGCAATATGGTATCAGTTTGAGTCGCCCGAAGCTAGATTAGCTAGGTACTTAAGCACACCCGACGAATGGGAAGATGATAAAAAGCAGGCTTATAAAGATATGATTAACCCAGAACCACAACCAAAAGTTAAATTGTTATGAATGAAACTACATTAGTTATTCTTGTTACATGTGTCGAAGATCATGATGGCATATGGGTAAATGATTGTTGGGACGATAATCATAAGTTCTACGATAGATACCAGATTGCCATCGAGGAGGGACTCATTGAATGGAGTGGTAAATATCTAATACCTACTGATAAAGGACTTATGATATACCATTTCTTTCAACGACCATTAAAAAATCTCGCTAGAGAGTTAAATGATCGGAGAAAAACTGCTGATTCAATATCATTGGAGTATGCATTAACTCTTGTAACCCGCCATAAATCAGATTTCACAAATCTCACCATAAAGTAAATGAGTAGTAAAGTAATTGTACCAAATACTGACATATATCTAAATGATGGTTCTGTACTGCCATTGCACGAGATAATCGTAAATGATGATAATACTATTTTAGTTTATGTTAGAGTTAATGATTTCATAACTAAATGTGTAACGGAATCGGAAATAAAATCACCACAAATAATAATTCAAGATGATGATGGCGGTGACTACGAATCCCTTATGTATGATAATAATTATATTGTAATTGAGAGTGCGTATCTCAATGCAGTCAAACCAATAAACCAATAAATAATATGAAAAAAGATATAAGTAATGTCGCTATGTTAGTATCCCTGCGTATGGGTCGCATCGGATCATCTAAAGTAGATAAAGCACAAAGTGATAATCTCACCGATCATCATCAAATGGAGAGAGGTAGTGCTAGAGTGAGTAAAGTCATCATTCAGAATGCTGATCTTAAAAAGATAAATCGAATCTGTAATGAAGCTAAAGCTCTTCGTGATAAATTCACTCTCCCTTGGAATGACCAAGGTCAGCGTATGCTCCCTAGTTCATGTTTTCGTGAGTTTGATACTGAGATGAATCGGTTAAAAAATGACTTCCAAGTTGCGGTTCAAGAACTAGCACGGGATTATCCAAGAATCAAAGCTGATGCCCAAAGAAGACTCAATGGCATGTTTAATGAAGATGATTACCCCGAAAAGATTGAGAGTAAGTTCAATTTCGAGCTAGAGGTAGTCCCTATGCCTAAGGGTAGTGATTTGCGTATCAATGTTGTATCCGATGAGGAACGAGAAAGATTGCAGAAAGAGATTGAAGCTAGAACTATTGAGAGAGTTAAGAAATCCACCAATGATGTCGTTGGTAGAATGATGTCATCCCTAATGACCCTTTTACAGGGTACAGATGGTCAAGGTGGATTATTAAATCCCGATGCTAGATTTCATAAAACTGCGGTCACCAAGTTGCAGGAGATAATTGATATAGCACCCGAACTTAATGTTTTAGATGATCCTACTTTAAGTAAGATGATTGAGGATGTTAAGGAACTCATTAAACCAGAGAATTTAGATGTAGATAAAATTAGGAATGATACATCTGAGCGTAATAAAGTCCTAAGTAATTCCATGCAGGCAGTAGAATCAATTAAGAATGCCATGGGTGGAGTAGCGTAATAATAATAGAAAGTAATAATATGAAATCATCACAAGTAATCCCATTCGTACGCAAGAGCGTAGAGAATAATATGCCAATCCTAGTCGTAGGTGAACCAGGAGTTGGTAAGACACAAACCATTGAACAAGCACTAGAAGAATATGATGTATATGTTCGTCATGCTATATGTATGGAGCCCATTGATTTTCGTGGTCTTCCATGCTTATTTCGCAACGAGGAAGATAAGAATAAATCATATGCTGAGTTTGTTCCATATGGTGATTTAAATATCATGCTAAATGCGGATAAGCCTACCGTGTTCTTTTATGATGATCTAGGTCAAGCTAGTCAGTCAGTCCAAAAAGCTATGATGCAACTATTTTTGCAACGAGAGGTCAATGGTAAGCGTATATCCGATAATATAAGATTCATCGCCGCCACTAACCGAAGAGGTGATCGTGCAGGTGTTAATGGTCTAATCACTCCCCTAATATCTCGCCAAAAGTGTGTTATCAATTTTAGCGTAGATGTAGATGATTGGGTAAAGTGGGCTCATGATAATAATATGCCACCAATCCTCATCGCATTCATACACTTTCGTGGTCAAGAATTGTTGTTAGATTTTGACCCAAATAAAGTAGATGATAATGGTAATGATTTAGTACAGCAACCAAGTCCTCGTACTGTGGCAAGTGTTGGTGATTGGATGAATCTAGGTTATTCACCTAAAACTGATATGGAGATATTCGAGGGTGCTATCGGTCGTGCATTCACCCTAGAGTTCGCAGGTTTTATTGATCTGTTCGATGAGTTGGGTGATTTACCTAATAGTATCGCAAATCGAGCCGAGGGTGAGTGTCCGTCATCCCCTGCTAGTATGTATGCACTTGCGTCATCCCTAGCACAGAGATGTGATGCGGATCATCGTGCCAATATCCATGAATGGTGTGATAGTAATTTCCCTGCTGAGTTCCAACAAGTATTGGTATTGGATGCGGAAAGTATTCATAAGGATGATTTCAAAAATAGTGATACCTATAATTTGTGGGTCACCAATCTGAGAAAAGCCTAATGACTCCGCAAGAGAAAACTATTCGTCAAGACCTAAGAGAGTTGGTAGTAAATCAACCATTCTTTGCATCAATCATCCTCAAGCAGAAATTAGTGATAACAGATTCTCATCCTACTGCTGCGGTTAATGGTGTAGAGCTAAAGGTCAATCCAAGTTGGTTTTGTGAGTTAGACCCATATGAGAGAATGACCGTCCTTGCCCATGAAGCCCTCCATCTGACAAATAAGCACAATCTGCGTAGAGGTAGTCGAGATCATAAGATATGGAATATTGCATGTGATATGGCTATCAATAAGCACCTAAAGCGTAGTCCGTTCAAGTTGCCCGAGAAAGGTACATTTGATGTGGATAATAAATATGGTGATGGTGCTGATGCCGAGTATATCTATGCTTGTCTGTTAAAAGAAATCGCAGAGGAATTGGACAAGAAAAAAGATGATGATGACCAAGGTGATGATGATAATAATGACCAAGATCAAGAAGAATCTTCAAGTGATGCCAATCAAGATGAAGAGAGTGATGCGAGAAGTAAGGCAATAGATGCAGTATCCCAAAAGTATTCACCAAATGGTGGTATGGGTGAAGTAGAAGATCACCCAATGGTTACGGAATCACCCCAAGAGTTAATGAATGCTCAGGATATTGCAACCAATCAAGCTATGCAACAAGCAAAGAAGAGAGGTAAAATGCCAAATTCAATCGAAGAGGAAATCAATCGAAGCTATGAAAAGAAAGTTAGTTGGAGAGATATACTTAGTCGTTGGATCGAAGGCATATCTCAAGCTGATTATAATTGGTTGTATCCTCACGATGTTCATTTGCAGAGTGATCTTATCATGCCTAGTATGCATAATGATGGATATGGTGAAATTATGATCGCCATCGACACATCTGCCTCCATGTGCGTAGATCAGTTAAGATTAGCGGTCACGGAAGTCTATAATGCACTAGAGTGTTATCAGCAGAATGAGCAAAGTGATATAAAATTAGGTGTTATGTATTTTGATTGTGAGGTGCATAAGACTGAATATATATCATCGCCTAGTGAGATAAGTAAGCCAGTAGGTAGGGGTGGTACAGATTATACCCCTGTGTTCGATTATGTAAGTCAGTCACCCAATCCGCCTAGGGGTTTGATTGTCATAACCGATGGTTATTGTTATGTATACAAAGAAGATATGCCGAATATGGATGTCATATGGATGCTCACTGATATGAGTGCCAAAAGATTCAATCCACCATTCGGTGAATGTATTCAAGCTAGATTAGATGATTAAGCTCATAATAAATATTCTCCGTCACCATATATCTAAGTTCATAGGTGGTGCTGTAGGTGGCGGAGTAATATACGATTTCGTGTCGGGATTATTCCGATAGATTACTAATGATGATTATGGGGGGGGGCTTATGCCCCTCCCCTTTTTTTACGGGGGGGTGTCTGTGCGGAGCATACAAACTGGCAACGGATATGTGCGCCTATGCGTACGGGTATAGAAAACCAAAACAAACCTACAAACTACAAACAAAGTTGCGAAACTACCGCTTTTGCTAACATTACAAACCACCTAACCAACTACCTTAGCAAAACGGACAAATTGTACGGACACAAAATTTCACGCATAATTTTTTTTTGGTAAATTTATAATAAAAATAAAAAAATATTTTTTTTATATTTTTCCCAAATTAGTAAAAATTAGTAAAGTTCCAGTGTGAAGATAATTTTGTAAAAATCTAATATGATAAAAATTTTGTTCTCGTCAAAATTAGTAAAATATGATCTTAGTAAATTTGATATTCTCATATGGTATGAGGAAATCATCAAATCATCAAAATTAGTAATAATATGAAAAGTATAGAAGAATTAGAGAAAGAATTAGAATCCATGAAATCGAAGATCGAATTGGAAAAGAAGGAGATCGAAGAAAGGGAGAAAGTTAAAAAGAAGATCATCAGTATATTAAAAAAGAATCCATTAATTTCGGGAGATCATCTAGAAGAAGGGGTCTTGAAAGAAGATGAATTAGGAAAAGATGAAGAATTGGTATTTAATCAAATCTTATCCCTCGTTAAGTTGTTTGGGGTTTCCTCTCAAATGGTCGGATCGTTAGGATCGATCTCTCGATCCAATGGGGTCAATCGGGGTAGAGTTGTTTCTCATGTTCAGAGATTAAAAGATGATCCATCCCTAATATCTGAAATCAAAAGGAGAAGATCGGAGGAAAATATCGGTCGTCATTCCCTTGGTCTTGAGTTAGGGTTCGGGGTCTCTGGATATAATATCGTCGAGAAGGTAGAATCTGGATATTATGATTATCTTCTTGAGGGATGATTATTCTCCCTTGGGTGATTATGATTCTTATTCTCATTCATCTTAAAAAGTTAGAATCTTAATTTAGAATCTTAATCTTAAAATTAAGGATCGGGTCTTCCCGATCCTTTTTTTTGGTCTTTTAAGGATCGGGTCTTCCCGATCCTTTTTTTTGTAAAAATTCGAAGTGGGAAGGGTAAAAATTCGAGGTTCCGTTAGGTTTTGAGGTCAAAAATTTTCCTCTCTAAATAGGTTCAAAATGGTTTTTATTTGTTCCGAATGGTAAGGGTCGGATCTTATATTAAAATGATTTCTAGAGGGGTCTATGGGTCTTATATGAGGTCAATATCAAAATCATATGAAATTGATTTTTTAAATTTTATTAATAAGTAAAATTAGTTTGTTTTATAGGTAAAGAAGATCGAAGGTTTTAGTAAATTTAGAAAAAGTTGTTAGTAAATTAAGTAAAAATATCATAAAAAATTTTTATGTAAATTAGGTCAAATTAGTAATTCTAATAGTGTTAGTAAAATTAGTAATTTGTAAAAATATAATAAAATCGCTAACGGTTAATTTTTGACTAAAAAATTGTACGAAAAAATTGTACGGACAAATTGGACGCATAATTACGAATTTTAAGGAATCTTTTTTTTCGTAAATCGAGCCTGCGGGTTCGGGATCGGGGGTAGACCTCCCGTCTGTGTAAAAAAAAATGAAATGTCTCATAAAAAGTTCTTTATTAATTCTGCTAACAAGTGTATTAGGACATTTAATGAGCGAAAAGAAATTCACAAAAGAACATTTAGAGGCTTACGAAGCAAAACAGTTTAAGATACTGACTGACAAGCTGATGAGTGGGAAAGCTCTCAATAGAACTGAGAATGAATTTTATGTAGCCTATATGCAAAAAAAGGGGGACATTCAAGATGTCGATGATCTCCTAGTGGTTGGGACAAATGCGACATCGTATGCAAAGAATCAATCTGATTTAGCAAAGGCAATAGGGGTAAACAGGAAAACAATACAAAGATGGAAGAAAGACCCTACCTTTCCAAAGGAAAAACCTGATGGAAGATATAATATAAGAGAGGTTGTAGAGTGGAAAGATTTACATGGTGCAAGAGCAGGAGATATAACTAGCAAAGAGTCCGAGCAAATCCGTAGCATGATGCTACAAAATGAGAAGTTAGAAATACAAGTTGGCATTCTTCGTGGAGAGTATACACCTAATGTGGATATTGACCAACAAGTCTCAGAGATGGTTCAACAAGCAAAAAGAGAATTATTATCATTACCTTCTTCATTAGCACCTCAAGTTGTGGGTCAGTCTATTGCGGAAGCAGAAAAAATAATAAAGCAGGGTGTGGTGGATGCTTTAAAATCTTTGCATGAAAATAGTTGGACTACACACAGTAACTCAGTAACTCAGTACTCAGTAACTGAGAAGAAGGAAAGAGAGGATGGGGAAGCATAGCACATTATATAACTTCGATGAAAATAGAGCTGATACATTGGATAAGCATCAATGCCACCATTTTCCTTATGATGAGTTGGATGAGCCCGTTGACGAAAATATGTTTGAGCCTGAAGAGGTTCAAAAGATGGGAGAAGTTTTGAGGGAGATGCTCACATGGCTGTGCATGGGTGATAAAAATTCAGAAGGGTATGGTAAGACCGTTATGAGGAAAACAATTGCCATGTGTTGGGTTTTAAGACCTGAATTATTCGATGGCGAGGCTTTATCAGAAATCGCAAAGAAAAAAGGGATAAATGTATTTAAACAATCGCTTAGTAAGCAGGCGATTAATTTCAGTAAAAAATTCAATATAAAAGGAAGAGGACAAAGAAAAAAATTATGAAAACTAAAGATAGAGATATTATTGATCTCAAGCCTGCCGAATATAATCCAAGGGAGCTAACTAAGAAGCAATATGAGGATTTAAAGCAAAGTTTAATTGAGTTCGGTGTAGTTGAGCCTGTGCTTGTAAATATGCATGAGGAGCGTGAGAATGTAGTCATTGGTGGTCACCAAAGATTAAGAATATGGTCTGAGTTGGGAAATAAAACTATACCTTGTGTAGAAGTGAAACTTTCACTTGACAAAGAGAAGGAGTTAAATATTCGCTTAAATAAGAATGGTGGGCAATGGGATTGGGATTTATTGGCTAATAATTTTGATAGTGATGATCTTATAGATTGGGGTTTTGATGCCGATGATGTTTTGTCCGAGCTTACTGAAGAAGATGAAAAGGAAGAGCCTGAAGTAATATTCTCAGAAGTGCTAAATGAATCCAATAATTATGTAGTTATATATTTTGATAACGATATTGATTGGTTGCAGGCACAAACTCATTTTGATTTGGATTCTGTGCATTCTAAGAGGTCAAATGGCAAGCCTTGGAGTAAGGGTATAGGTAGGGTAATAAAAGGAACTGATTATTTTAAAAAATTAAATGGAAACTGAAACAAGACAGATCGGTCTAAAGACATTTACATTTAGGCATAACAAGTCAGATAGGTGGGTAATCGATGAGGTTGCTCATCCTGCTACTTATCAAAAATGGCTTAAAATTAATTCAAAAGATGTAGTTTTAGATATTGGTATGAACATAGGTGCGTTTAGTGTATTTTATGGATCAAAAGCTAAGGTCTGCATAGGATTCGAGCCAGAAGAAGAAAACTATAATTTAGCCGTCCTAAACATTAATCAAAACCCAAGAGAGGGTGCAGTGATTCCTTTAAAAAAAGCAGTATTAGGTGGAAGTGATAAAACCATAGAGTTGTTTATAAATAATGGATCAAGAAGAGATGGTGATACCATTATACCTAAAAGGGGTAGAACAAGAAGAGTAGTAGATGCAGTTAGTATAAATGATCTTATTAAGGAGTATAAACCCAATAAGATAAAAATGGATTGCGAGGCATCCGAATACGATATTATTAAGAATTTAGAAGATTGGAGTGGCATAGAATCTATCGTTGTAGAGTGGCATAGAACTATGCTGAAGGATGAATCTAATACTAAATTAAATGAAGTATTTAAAATCCTAGATTCTAATTTTACTAAAGTGCAGGGAAATAGAGACCCTGCGGGTTGGATGCAAATAATCAGAGCAAGAAAATGAATTACAAAATCTATTCACCCACATTTAAAAGATCAGGTCTTTGTCGTACTCATAAATATTTAAAGGATGTGGTTTATGTAGTAAGAGAGTCAGAGGAAAAAGACTATGAGGGAATCCATGATAAAATATGGATAGTGCCTGATTCTGCTCAAGGCAATTTATCCCGTGTTAGAAATTATATTTTAGATAATGCAAAAGATGAAAATATAATCTTATTGGATGATGACATTCATAGCATAGGTAGATGGAATGGAGGAGATCATGTTAAACTAAGCGAGGAAGGTGTTTATAATATGATCGAGGAGGGTTGCCTATTAGCTCATGATTTAGATGTTAAATTTTGGGGAATAAATTGCTTGGGAGATAAAGGGAGTTATCGTGAATATACTCCATTTGGAACTAGGCAATATATTGGAGGACCATTCCAAGCACATAGAAATAATGATTTGAGATATGATGAAAAAATATACCTCAAGGAAGATTATGATATGACCTTGCAGGTTTTAAATAAGTACAGGAGAAATCTTAGATTGAATATGTATCATTATGACTGTGACCAAGCTACATTAGCAGGGGGGTGTGCTGAGTATAGAAATATAGAGAAAGAAATAGAGCATAATGATATGTTGCGTAAAAAGTGGGGAGATAAAATTATTCAGTTTGATTCGGGTGCTTCACAAGTGCAAAGGAAGAGACAACAGAGCTATGACATCAACCCCATAATAAAAATACCCATAGGAGGAGTATGATGCATGATAAAAACCCGTTCAAAGTTACAAAGAAAAGTGAAGGCATATTTTTTATCGACTTGGATTTCCCAAGCACAAATATAACTAAAAAAGAGTTTTGGTGTTTATTAAGGAGTGATGCACACCATGATAATCCGCATTCAGATAATAGATTAGAAAGGAAGCATCTTGACCAAGCTATAGAAAGAAATGCGTTTATATTAGATAATGGTGATGCTTTCTGTGCTATGCAAGGAAAGGGAGACCCAAGAGCAAGTAAAAATGATATTAAAGAAAAACATAAAACGGGCAGTTATCTTGATAGCCTTGTTAATACCTATGCGGAATTTCTTGAGCCTTATTCAAAGAATATTCTTGTCATGGGCAGAGGCAACCATGAAACAGCAGTCTATAAGCACAGGGAGACTGATCTCACTCAGCGGTTGGTTGATCTTGTCAATGGAAGAACGGGCTCAAAAATTAAGTCAGGGCAAATTGCCAATTGGATCGGGTTTAGAGCTAGGTATAAGCAAAAGAATGGAAAGTCTCGAAAATTGGGCAAGCATGTGTGGTTATACATGTTCCACGGAGCAGGGGGAGGTGGACCCGTTACCAAAGGAGTCATTGGTGCGAATCGTATGGGAGTTACTCACCCAGATGCTAATATTGTTGCTACGGGGCATACCCATGATTCTTGGTTTTTTACTAATGCTCGTAGTAGGATTACCGCTGACGGGACTGAATATATTGATGAGCAACTTCATATTAAGATACCCACTTATAAAAATGAATATGGAGTAAAGGATTCAGGCTTTCATATGGAAAAGGGAAGACCACCAAAACCATTGGGAGCTGTTTGGTTAAAGTTCTTCATAGATAAACCAAAAGGTATAGAGAATTATCATTTAAAATATGAAGCAACACGGGCTGATTAACCATGTAAATCTGAAGTCAGACTTCAGAATTTCAAGGTAATGGGTATAGTTCAATCATCTGCTCAAAGAAGTTGGAAGCCTCCTGATACAAGGACAACATGGGAATGGTCTGAGCAAAGTGTAAAATTAGACCCCACAAGTCCATACCAAGGATATTGGAAATCAGATATATCGCCATGGGTTAGGGAACTCATGGAATGCTTTGCTGATAATGAAGTATCTGACATAAGTGTAATGTGTTCCGCTCAGTCAGCGAAAACACAAACAATGATTTGTCTATTAATGTGGGCTTTGGCTGAAGAGCCTGCTCCGACAATGTGGGTTACATCGACAGCGGAAGAAGCCGCCTTTTTAATGAAGACTCGGCTCATTCCTACTATAAAGTCGTGTCAACCTGTAGTAGAACAGCTAATAGATGATAGAAATGCAGTTAATAAGATGGAAGTGCATTTGAAGGGTGCTTCTCTTGGGGTTGTGGGGTCTTCATCGCCATCTAGGTTGCAGTCAAAGCCTGTTCGTTGGTTGTTTTTAGATGAGGTAAGAAATTATCCCGAAGGTGCATTAGAGATGGTTCTGAAAAGAACTAGAGCATATTGGAATGCTAGGCGTTGTATTGTATCAACTCCTGATATGTACAATGATGCCACGCATAGAGCTTATATTCAAGGAGACCAAAGAGTTTGGCACTTTCAATGTAGATCATGCGATCAGTATTACCCGTTGAGTTGGGATATGATGAAGTGGGAAGAGAATGAACTTACTAAAAATGAAAAGGGTTATAATTTTGATGAGTTATCAAAAACAATACATTTCCAATGCAAGTGTGGAGAAAAATATAAAGATGAGCCAAGTGACCGTAGGCATTTTGTAAAAAGTGGAAAATATATAGCACTTAATCAAAATGCTCCCAAGAATAGAAGGAGTTATCATTGGAATGCAATATTGCCCCCTTGGGTCAAATGGAGGGATTTAGTCGAGGAGTTTTTATTAGCTAAACAATCGACATATAATGGAGATACATCGCCATTAAAGGATTTTATAAACGAATCATTGGGAGAACCATGGGAAGATAGGTTGGGAGACTTTGAGGACTTTGGTCAGCTCAAATCCCGTGCAAGAGAGTATAAGTTAGGCGAAGAATGGGATGAGGAAGAAATAAGATTCCTATCTGCTGATAAGCAAGCTAAAGGTGGCTTGCACTATTGGTATGTTGTTCGTGCGTTTGCAAAAGAGGGAGCAAAATCAAGATTAATCGATTATGGGAGAGCAGAAAGTGATGTCGAATTACTTGAAGCCGCCGAAAGAAATAATGTTCATTCTGACAATTGTATGGTAGACTCAGGGTTCGATTCTGCTTCTGTCTATAAATTTTGTCAAAGACATGGGTGGAAGCCAATGAAAGGATCGGGTAGTGCAGGGTTTAGGCACAGAAATGCCAAGACAGGAAGAATTAGCACTCAATTGTGGACATGGACAAAAGCTGAAGTTGGCATTGGAACAAAAGAGCATGGTCTTCATAAGGCAATAAGATTATTCCTTTGGTCGAATGATGGAATAAAGGATATGTTAGCTGAGTTGATACAGGGTATGATAGGCGATTGGACTATAGCTTCTGATACTTGTAATGAGTATACAAGACAAGTTACCGCAGAAAAAAGAGTTCAAATACAAGATATTAAGGGAAGAATAAAATATGAATGGTTGCCTGTCAGGAAAGACAATCATATGTTTGATTGCGAATTAATGATAGTTGTCGCATCTTTAGCTAATAAATTAATATCTCAATATGAAGTAGTGGAGACTGAAGAGCTTAATTGAGATGGTAATAAAAGGACATTATGTAGGATTGCCCCTAGCTGATCTTCAGAATATAAGGGATCAGTTGTTTGTTGCACTTGAGCAAGCTAGGAAAGGCTCAAGGTTTTCAGAGGTTGATATGGGGGGTAAGATGGGCAAAAAAGCCCTATTGTCTTACCAAGAGATTGTTCACGAATTAAAAGAAGTTGAGTGGGCTTTGAAAAAAATAATGCCCGAACTTTATGGTCGTCAGGTTAAAAGGATAGTACCTAATTATAATCCTGCCCTAGCAAGAATGACACTTAGGTTTAAGGATGGTAAGTCTGTTTATTACCCTGAAGAACAATATGAGGAGGTAGGGACGGAGGCATTCGACCCCGTTGAAGGGACTTTGGAAGTCACTAGAATAAGTGAGCCAATTATGAATTATGTA